>PPYE01584949.1_pt1 | contig 40076 bp, 32 predicted proteins | sample 1559881 | NCBI WGS metagenome assembly PPYE01 (sample SAMN08240022, study PRJNA423297) | Human gut metagenome, whole genome shotgun sequencing project. | reverse complement strand
ACATTGCCGACCGAGGAATGACACCTCTCGAAATTGTACTTGAATACATAGGCCGCGATGGCTTCCCTTGCCTCCCTGACATTGTGCCATTCCGTCATGTAAGCCTCATCATACTTGAAGGTGCGGAACCAACGCTCGATCAGGATGTTGTCCGCCCAGCGGCTTTTGCCGTCCCGGGGAAACCACTTGGCTTGTTGCGCCCATTATATCAACAAAAACAGACATTTTCAACGAAATGATTTGTTTTTCCTGCAAAGTGTGATAGAATGTAGCTTGAAACAGCAGCATGTCATTCGGAGCCTGAAAAACGGACTTCGGATGCGGATAGATATACAGGAAAAGGGGATTTTTGCCATGTATAGTTTTCAGAATGATTACAGTGAAGGAGCGCACCCTAACATACTCAGGGCTCTGGAAACCATCAATTATCACCAGAACAATTCATACGGACTGGACGAGCACAGTAACAACGCAAGGGAATTGATTCAGGAAGCACTTGAGGATTACAGCGTGGACATTCATTTCATCGCCGGAGGTACTCTCACCAACCTGACTTTTATCTCCCATATTCTGCGTCCATATGAAGCTGTTTTAAGTGCCGATACCGGTCACATCAACACTCACGAGACGGGGGCTATTGAATCCACGGGACATAAGGTATTTTCCATTCCCACGGATGACGGAAAACTGACACCGGACCTGATCCGTCCTGTCTTAAAATTACATGAAAATGAACACTGGGTGGAACCACGCCTGGTTTATATATCCAATCCCACAGAGGTGGGAACTGTTTACACCAAAGAAGAGCTGGAAACTCTGTATGCCTTCTGCAAACGCCACGACCTGTATCTGTACATGGACGGCGCGCGCCTGGCTATGGCCCTGGCTGTGGAGGAGACACACCTGACCTTCCCGGACCTGCCGGATCTATGTGACGCCTTCTACATCGGCGGAACGAAAGTGGGCGCCATGTTCGGCGAGGCTCTTGTTATTGTAAAAGAAGAATTTAAAGACCATTTCCGCTTCAATATGAAACAGCACGGAGCAATCCTTGCAAAGGGCTGGATGATGGGCGTTCAGTTCGAGGAACTGTTCAAGGAAGGGCTGTATCTGGAGCTTGGACGCAAAGGTGTTGCCATGGCACAGATTCTTAAGGATGTGTTTGAAAAAGCGGGCATCCCGCTTCTGGCGCCGGCACCTACCAACCAGGTATTTCCTATCTTCCCGGATGCTCTGGCGGAAGCTGTAAACGAAAGATTCCTGACCACCTTCCAGTGCAAACCCGATCCGGAACACACCTGCCTCAGATTCTGTACTTCCTGGGCAACCAGTGAGGAGGCAGTAAGGGATTTCGCCTCAGAGTTTGAGGATCTGGCAGCCAAATTCAACAGATAACACCTGAACTTAAACTTAATGTAAAGGTATTCCGGAAGCTTCTTATCCTGAATGCCTTTTTTAAGTTACTGTCTGCAGAGCTGCAGGAAATGAGGAAGGCGCAGCGCTCAGAGCATGAAACTTTTATCTTTATAGGAGACTCATTATGAATATGGATCCAGCCGTCAAAGATAATTTAAAAGAACAAGCAGCCCACGGAAGCCATGAATTTCCCCTTCAGGTATATCAGGACATGGAATACTGCGAAAACGGGCTGATCCTTTACAACCACTGGCATGAGGAGGCGGAGATCCTCTTTGTGACAGAAGGTATGATGGAGCTGGTGGTAGACGGCATTTCCATCATTGCCGGAAAAAACACTATTGTACTAATCCCCCCAAACCAGCTTCATGGTGCCTATCAATACAGGGATCAAACCTGCCGTTTTACCTCCATTGTGTTCCACCCTGACTTTATTTCCAGTAAAAATCAGGATGCCATCCAGGCCGGACAGTTAAATCCGTTCTTTGAGAACAGCTTTGTGTCCTCCTATGTTATATACGGCACGGATTTGAAATGTGAGGCTGTTCAGCATCTCCTCGGGGAACTCACAGCAGCCTATCACGCCTCCCATCCCTATCGGGAACTGCTGATCAAGGGATACCTTTACCAGATTTTATTTCATCTTCTGATAAAAGAAGAAAAGCACAATATAAAATCCACATCCGACTATATAAATGAGGAGCGGAAAAAGAAGATTCTAAGATACATTGATGAAAATTACCAGAACCCCTTAAACCTTGATTCCCTTGCCAAATCCGTCTCCCTGAGCAGGGAACAGTTCTGCCGTTTTTTCAAAAAATCTTTCCGCTCCACCCCTGTCTCTTACCTGAACCGCTACCGCATTAACCGTTCCATGGTGCTGTTAAGGGAGACCGGTCTTCCCGTCATAGATATTGCTCTTGCTGTAGGATTTGACAGCAGCAACTACTTTGCCGTATCTTTCCGAAAGGCAACGGGAATGACGCCCAGCCAGTTTAGAAATATGACATAATTTTAATATACCCTGACATCATAATAGATGTTTTTTCCCCGGGATAATCTTATAATACTGGAAAATGAACGTCAGCCGTGATTGTCCGGCCAGAGCGTTACACAACTTATTTATCTACAGGAGGAAAATTATGTCATTCTTTACCCAAAGCGAAAATTATATTGAATACCACAATGCTGGCGAAACCCTCCGCATTATGGCATGGGGCGCAAACAGCCTGAGAGTTGTTTCCGTACCCTCCGGTCCCCTGGACCTTTCAAGCAGTGCCCTGAAAGAACAGGAGCCGGCACACGCACAGATTCAGGCAGACGAGGAAACTGCCACGATCACAAACGGCAAAATCTCCGCTCTCATTGACACAAGAGGCTGGAACAGCGCGGCGGTTGTCACCTTCTTTAACGACAAAAAGGAAATACTGCTCAAAGAGATGGACGGCGGCGGCGCTCTGATCCGCAGAGCCCGTAAATTTTCTCCTTATATCGGCGGCGATTACCGTCTGAAGGTCAGCTTTGAGGCCAACAAGGACGAGAAAATATACGGCATGGGCCAGTATCAGCAGGACATCCTGGATCTGAAGGGCTGCAATATTGAACTGGCCCACAGAAACTCCCAGGCATCCATCCCCTTCTATGTATCCAGCAAAGGCTACGGCTTCTTCTGGCACAATCCCGCCATCGGCAGCGTCTCCTTCGGCAAAAATGTAACAGAGTGGCGGGCTGACAGCACCAAAAAAATGGACTACTGGATCACAGCAGGCGACACTCCCGCTCAGATCGAATCTCAGTACAGCCAGGTGACAGGGCGCGCTCCCATGATGCCGGAATGCGGACTGGGCTTCTGGCAGTGCAAACTGCGCTACCATAACCAGGAACAGGTATTGTCTGTTGCCAGAGAATATCACCGCCGGGGCATTCCTGTGGATGTGTTTGTGGTTGACTATTATCACTGGCCGCGGTGCGGAGACTACCGTTTTGATGAGCACTTCTTCCCGGACCCCAAGGCCATGGCGGAAGAACTGCGCTCTTACGGAATGGAACTTATGGTATCCGTGTGGCCCCAGATTGACTGGCGCAGTGAGAACTTCAAGGAGATGCGCCAGAAGGGTCTTCTCGTCCAGACAGAACACGGCCTGAATGTCCAGATGGATTTCCAGGGCAACAATGTATTCTATGATGCCACCAACCCTGAGGCCAGAGAATATGTCTGGGAGAAATGCAGAAAGAATTACAGGGAAAACGGAATCAAACTCTTCTGGCTGGATGAAGCGGAACCGGAATATACCACCTATGATTACGAAAACTACCGTTACTATGCCGGAAGCGTCATGCAGCAGGGAAACATTTACCCCAGAGAATACGCCCGCGGCTTCTATGAAGGCCAGAAAGCAGCCGGCCAGGAGGACGTTCTGAACCTGGTGCGCTGTGCATGGGCAGGAAGCCAGCAGTACGGTGCCCTGATCTGGTCCGGTGATATCCACTCCACCTATCAGGATTTCCGCAATCAGATCGTGGCCGGCCTGCAGATGGGGCTCTCCGGAATCCCCTGGTGGACCACAGATATCGGCGGCTTCCACGGCGGCAACATTTATGACAAGGACTTCCAGGAACTGCTGATCCGCTGGTTCCAGTTCGGCGCCTTCTGCCCTGTTATGCGCCTTCACGGCAACCGCCTCCCGCGCACACCGCTCTACAAAGCAGACGGAGAGGAGACTGAGGGAACCGGCGCAGACAATGAGATCTGGAGTTATGGGGAAGAAAATTACCAGATCATGAAGAAATTCATTGAGATCCGTGAAATGATGCGCGATTATACCAGAAGCCTTATGGCTGAGGCCCACGAGACAGGCGCTCCGGTTATGCGTACCATGTTCTATGAATTCCCGGAGGATTTAAACACCTGGGAACTGGATACCCAGTACATGTACGGCCCGGACATTCTGGCAGCTCCTATTGTGGAACCCCACGCCTTTGGGCGGAAGGTCTATCTGCCTGAGGGCAGCACCTGGACCAATGCCCATACGGGTGAAATTCTGGAAGGCGGACAGTGGATCGAAGCGGAAGCTTCCATGGATACCCTTCCTGTATTTCTGCGGGATGGCAGACAGGAATATCTGATCAAAAATATATAATATAAAATTCAGTGTTGACAATTTTCTCCAGCCGCTATATGATTATGGCAGGAAAAATACCTGAAAACAATTGAATACGCAAGGGGAGCTGACGCGTCGGCTGAGAGGAAATACGAACGGATTTCGACCCTGAGAACCTGATACGGATAATGCCGGCGTAGGAAGCGAACCAGAAGTTTATGTAATATTTGGTGCACCCCATCAGGGGTGCATTTTTTTCACCTCTTCTATCTCCTTCCGGGCATTTCCGTGTCACACAGAAAGGAGATTTGCATGCAGTACACAACACAGATGGACGCTGCCAGAAAAGGCATTATCACAAAAGAGATGGAATCGGCAGCCAAAAAAGAACAGATGGATGTCAGAGAACTCATGGCTCTCATGGCCAAAGGCCAGGTCATCATTCCCTGCAACAAAAAGCACACCTCCCTGGAGCCAAACGCCATTGGTTCCATGCTCAGAACGAAGATCAATGTAAATCTGGGCATTTCCAGGGACTGCAAAGACATGGACATGGAGATTGAAAAAGTCAACAACGCGGTAAAAATGGGTGCTGAATCTATTATGGATCTGAGCTCCTATGGGGATACCCGCACCTTCCGCAGACGCTTGACAAAAGAATGCCCTGCCATCATCGGAACCGTCCCCATCTATGACGCTGTAGTCTACTATCACAAACCCCTGAAAGAGATCACTTCCCGGCAGTGGCTTGACATTGTCCGCATGCACGCCGAGGACGGGGTGGACTTCATGACCATCCACTGCGGCATCAACAAAGAGACTGCCGGAAAATTCAAACGAAACAAACGTCTGACCAATATCGTTTCCCGCGGGGGCTCCATCATCTTTGCCTGGATGGAAATGACAGGCCAGGAAAACCCCTTCTACGAACATTATGATGAGATTCTGGATATCTGCCGGGAATACGACATTACCATGAGCCTTGGAGACGCCTGCCGCCCCGGATGCATTCAGGATGCCTCTGATATTTCCCAGATCGAGGAGCTGATCACTCTGGGTGAGCTGACAAAACGCGCCTGGGAAAAGGATGTACAGGTTATGGTGGAAGGCCCCGGACACATGCCCCTTGACCAGATTGAGGCGAATATGAAGATTCAGCAGACACTCTGTCAGGGTGCCCCCTTCTATGTGCTGGGTCCCCTGGTGACAGACATTGCCCCCGGATACGACCACATTACCGCTGCCATCGGCGGTGCCATTGCAGCCACCTACGGCGCTTCCTTCCTGTGCTATGTGACCCCGGCGGAACACCTGCGTCTGCCCAATCTGGAGGACGTAAAGGAAGGCATTATAGCTTCCCGCATCGCAGCACATGCCGCAGATATTGCTAAAGGTGTAAAAGGCGCTGCCGACTGGGACAATCAAATGAGTACAGCCCGCAAGAAACTGGACTGGGAAGAAATGTTCCGTCTCTGTCTGGACCCGGAAAAAGCCGGGCGCTACCGGGCAGAGGCAAAGCCTGAAAAGGAGGACACCTGCAGCATGTGCGGTAATTTCTGCGCAGTCAGGAACATGAACCGTATCCTGGAGGGTGAGATCGTCAGCATCTATGACGAATGATAAAAGCAGCACTGCAAATGCGCAGACCTGTTAAGCAGTCACACAGCACATACATAAAGAGGTATATCAAATGATAACAATCAACGGAAATGCCATTCAGCTTACTGCCCCCTGTACAGTGGAAACCCTCCTAGTGGAACAGGGTTATTCCCTGCAGCGCATCGCTGTGGAGAGAAACGGTGATATTCTTTCCAAAAACCGTTACGCTGACACCATCGTTCAGGATGGAGATACCTATGAGATTGTCAGCTTTGTAGGAGGCGGCTGATTTGGAAGAAAGACATACGATCCTGTCCAAAGACGAAATCGAGGAAGTTCTTATAGAACGCCATACCCTCCCCATACACCGGAAACTCCGGAATGCCGGTGCCGCCATTGCCGGCCTCGGCGGTCTGGGCTCCCATGTGGCTGTAATGCTGGCGCGTACCGGCATCGGAAGTCTTCACCTGATCGATTTTGACCGGGTGGAGCCCAGCAATTTGAACCGGCAGATTTACAGAATGAAGCATTTAGGCAGGTATAAAACAGAAGCGCTGAAAGAAGAGATCTCAGAGATCAACCCCTACATCTCAGTCCGCACCGACACAGTTAAGGTAACAGCGGACAATATAGACCGCCTGTTTCGGGATGACAAGATCATCTGTGAAGCATTTGACCGGGCAGAAAACAAGGCCATGCTGGTCAACTATCTGCTGGAACACCGGCCGGATACTTTCATTGTATCCGGTTCGGGCATGGCCGGCTATGGGAGCAGCAACTCCATACATACAGAAAGGAGAATGAAGAACCTGTATCTCTGCGGGGACGGCATCAGCGACATTGCCTCCGGCATGAGCCTGACAGCTCCCAGAGTCACTCTCTGTGCAGCACATCAGGCCAACATGATACTGAGGCTCATTCTCGGAGAAAAAGACGTATAGAAAAGAGGAAAAAAACATGATAAAAGATGACAAACTTATATTGGGAGGACACGAATTTCACTCCCGTTTTATTCTGGGTTCCGGCAAATATAATCCGGAACTGATCCATGCTGCCGTTAAAAATGCCGGGGCTGAAATCATCACTCTGGCTGTACGCAGAGCCAACAGCGGCACTGCCAGTATACTGGAACATATACCGGACAGCATAACACTCCTTCCCAACACCTCCGGGGCCAGAACTGCGGATGAAGCAGTAAGGATCGCCCGCCTGGCCAGGGAACTGGGCTGCGGGAATTTTGTTAAGGTTGAGGTCATCCGAGACTCCAAATACCTGCTGCCGGACAATCAGGAAACCATCCGCGCCACGGAGATGCTGGCAAAAGAGGGCTTTATTGTCATGCCTTACATGTACCCTGATCTGAACGCCGCCAGAGACCTGGAACATGCCGGAGCTGCCTGTATCATGCCGCTAGGTGCCCCCATTGGTACCAACAAGGGATTGTGCACAAGGGAGTTCATCAAAATCCTTATCGAGGAAATTGACCTTCCCATTATTGTAGACGCAGGAATCGGCCGCCCTTCCCAGGCTTGTGAAGCCATGGAAATGGGCGCTGCCGCAGTCATGGCAAATACAGCCATTGCCACTTCCGGCGACATACCCGCCATGGCGGAAGCCTTTAAAAAGGCCATTGAAGCGGGACGTACCGCATATCTGTCGGGCCTTGGACGCGTTGTAAACGGCAGAGCCAGCGCCTCCTCTCCGCTCACCGGATTTCTGGAACAATAAGGAGGTGGGAAAATGACTGCATCAAGAACAAATCATATGGAATATATGGAGGGTATGGAAGCTCTGGATTCTGATGTTATGGACAAGGTGATAAGTGCCATGGACAGCTATGACTATCACCGTTATACAGAAGCACACGTACTGGCTGCACTGTCCCATGACACACGGACACCGGAGGATTTCGCAGCGCTTCTGTCTCCCGCCGCGGAACCTTTCCTGGAAGAGATGGCACAGGCTACTCAGGCTGAAACCAGGAAACACTTCGGAAACTGTGTAAATCTCTTTACGCCGCTTTATATCTCCAATTACTGTGAAAACCACTGCATTTACTGTGGTTTCAACTGCCATAACCATATCCGCAGGGCAAGGCTTACCGCGGAGGAAATTGAGCTGGAAATGGCTGCGATCGCCAAAACAGGACTGGAAGAAATTCTTATACTGGTCGGAGAGAGCCGTGCAAAAAGTGATGTCAGGTATCTGGGGGAGGCGTGCAGGATCGCCAGAAAATATTTTAAAATGGTGGGACTGGAAGTTTATCCTATGAACAGTGAAGAGTATGCCTACCTCCATAAATGCGGAGCTGATTATGTGACAGTATTTCAGGAGACTTATAATTCCCATAAGTATGAGACGCTGCATCTGGCCGGGCATAAAAGAATCTTCCCTTATCGGTTTCACGCGCAGGAGCGGGCATTGAAAGGCGGAATGAGAGGAGTTGCTTTTGGGGCGCTTCTGGGGCTGGATGATTTCAGAAAGGATGCATTTGCTACGGGGATGCATGCCTGGTATCTGCAGCGAAAATATCCGCAGGCTGAGATTGCGTTTTCCTGCCCGCGTCTCAGGCCGATCATTAATAATGATAAGATCAATCCTAAGGACGTACATGAACCGCAGCTTCTTCAGGTAATCATGGCTTACAGGCTCTTTATGCCGTTTGCCGGAATCACAATTTCTACCAGGGAACGGGCCGAGTTCCGGGATCATGTGGTCACGATCGCAGCGACTAAGATTTCTGCAGGGGTAAGTACCGGAGTCGGCAGTCATGTGGAGGAGCTGGAGGATAAGGGGGATGACCAGTTTGAGATTTCAGATGACAGAGGTGTTGAGGAGGTCTGCAGGGCTGTCAGAGACGGGGGAATGCAGGTGGTCATGAATGATTATGTATTCGTATAACAGCGAGGTGTAGTATAGCAGGCAGGGTGGATATCCCTTTGTATGCTTGCTGTAATCACGGAAACTAAATAAAAGCGGAGGAAAACTGCCATATGGGAGCTGGCTTTATTCCACACAAATTAACAGAGGTGGTATTATGGGTGAAATGAGTAATGGGGTAAGATTTGATAAGATGCTGGTGATTACCAATCGACTGCTTTGTGATGGGGATTTTCTGGAGCGGATCGAGACGGTGGCTGCTAAAAAGCCAAAAGGAATTGTGTTGAGGGAAAAGGATTTGGGAGCCGGGGAATATATGGAACTGGCAATGAAGGTGCTTAAGATATGCAGGCGATATGATGTTGACTGTATTCTGCATTCCCGGGCAGAAGCTGCAAGGGAGCTTGGCTGTCCTCGAATCCATCTGCCTTTTTCAAGATTTTGCGGGGATGGGATGTGTGTAAAGTCCGGCGAAAGTGAACGTCTATCAGGTTCTGATGAGAGGAGCAGGCTGCTTATGGATTTTGATCTGATCGGTGTTTCTGTTCATTCGGTGAAGGAGGCCATTTTTGCTGAGAGGATGGGGGCCGGTTATGTAACGGCAGGGCATATTTTCCTGACGGACTGTAAAAAGGGACTTGCCGCCAGAGGGCTGCCTTTTCTGAAAAACGTCTGTGAATCGGTTGGGATTCCCGTGTATGCCATTGGCGGTATTACACCGGATCGTGTGGATGACGTGCTGGGAGCAGGGGCGGCAGGTTTTTGTGTTATGTCAGGAATCATGCGGGATTTGGTGTGGGACGTATAGATAAGAGTAGTGGCAGCAGGTATTGGCCCCATCGCAAAACGATTTTTAATGGGCGAATACCCGTAACGATTCAGCTGGCTGAATCGTTACAATTTTCTTTCAGGAACCTCCTCACATTTCCTCCCAGAATCTTTTCTGTCTGGCTGTATGTAAAGCCGTGTTTTTCCATTTGCTCTGCCAGAAGCTGTACCTGGCTGCAGTCAGAGATCTGGGGGAGTTCCAGGATGCCGTCGTAATCGCTGCCCAGACCCAGGCAGTCACTTCCGCCGACGTTCAGAATATAGGACGCCATTTGTATGATCTCTTCCACTGTGGTTCCGGCTTCTCCGGGTTTCCAGTTGGGGCGCATGAAGGAGACTGCGTAGTTCAGGCCCATCACACCGCCCCGGTCAGCCAGGGTGCGTATCATATGGTCTGTGAGATTTCTGGCGGAACCTTTTACCAGGCCTCTTGCATTGGAATGACTGGCCAGGAAAGGGCGGGTGGAATGTTCCGCCACATCCCAAAAGCCGCCGTCGGACAGATGGGATACATCCACCAGGATATGCAGGTGTTCCAGCTCCTCCAGAAACTCCAGGCCCTTTTTCTTCAGTCCCCGGTCATCACCCCAGCTCCAGGTCTTCTGCGTAAGAGGGTCCCCCATACAGTTGGGAAAGCCAAAATCGTTCTCATAGTTCCAGGTAAGGGTTGCCATTCTGACACCCTGTCGGTGAAACCATCTGAGGGAATCCAGAGAGTTCTGGAATATGGCGCCCTCCTCCAGGGAGAGAAGGGCTGACATCTTACCCGCCTTTTCGTTTGCTTCCAGCTCACTGTAGGTTCTGACCTGGGAGATCAGGTCAGCATTTCGCTGCATTTCCCGCTGAAAGATTTTCAGGATATCTCCGGCAGCCGCCTCTGCGTCCGGTTCCTCCTCCCAGTTAACGTAGATGGCAAAGGTCTGCAGGGCATAGCCGCCCTTTTTCATCTTTTCCAAATCCACACTGAGGGAATTATGGCGAAGGGAAGCAGGACTGCCCTCTTTTTCCATTTGGCGGATTTTGCTGATGGTGTCGCAGTGCATATCTATAATCTGCATAATAAAACTCCGTTTCTGATGTTCCTGTCGAATATCTTTTATTTTATTATACATGATTATGCCGGAATAATCTAATATATATCTGTATGACTTACGTTCCGCCAGCAGCACAACAGATGTTAATACCGGGATTATTGGACAAGGCTGCCAGGACTGCCCCGATGAGTGCACTGCCGCTGCCTGCACCTGTTGATTTCGGAAACAGACGTTCCAGTACCGCCTGTATACCACCTCTGCACCATTCTTTCAGGGTATCTTGAAGTGTTTTTTTGCCTGAATCAATAAGCTGATCAATAAACTTCATTCCTCCATAGGCCACAAGACCTTTCATTAAAGTTTTTGCTGTCACATTTTTGATCAGTTTCTTCTTTGCCTTAGTCACTATTTGTTTCCATACCGCCATAAAGCTTCCTTTTCCTGATGTTATACCTGGAATTTTTATATATTTTCCTACGTTCCCAAATGTAAAACCACCAACGGCGCCCATTACACCATCCTTCAATGTGTCCATCAGTATACCACCCCAGCTCTTATCCGAGGAATTAGATACTCCTGTGAACTTCTCAATCGTTCCTGTAAGAAAAGTCTCAACAGATTCACCTGACGCACCTGCAAGTACCGCATTGCCTGTAAGCACCAACAGGCCGCCGCTGGTGAACCCTCCAGCTATAGTTCCCACATACGACTGCCATGAGCTCATTGTCCACTTTCCCTGCTTCACAGAATTAACAACATCACCTGCCACCTTTGACACAAAGTTGAACGCTGCTCCCACAATTCCCCCTGCAAGCCCGACTGCAATCATACCACTGTAATCCACATAATTCACCGGATCAGACATACAGTACAAATACGCATTCAATGTCAGCGGTTTCCATATGTTTCCCGGCATCGGGTCCGGACTCATAAAACGGCCATATGCCGGCATATATTCCCTCTGCTGCGCAAAAAGTATCCCTTCTGTTTTCTCTGCTCTGTACCCTGTGAACCCAAAATTCTCTTTGCCCACAGTGCCTTCTCCTCTGCCAAATATATCGGCAGTTAAAAATTCTCCTTTTCCGAAACTTCCTACAGGTGTCAGCAGTTCATCCAGGCAGAAATACCGATTTTCCCGACCACATGTTTCCTGAATCAGACCTTTGTCCCAAAAATAATCAACACGTTCCTCTCCTCTGACAGAACTGATAAGATTGTTATACCCCCTGCCCGGATGGTTAAAATATCTGACCTTATCCAACAATTGATTATCCGAATCAAAAAGGGACATGTTAACCCGCTCTCCAAAACCGTTGTAGTCGAAAATCTGCCTGTTTTCCGTATCTTGTATCTCCTCCAGACGGTTCAGAACACCGAATTTTAATATGCGCCGGGGCTGTCCGTTACAACACTCCTCTGTCATATTTCCCCGCCGGTCATACAGATATTTCAAATGCCTGCTGCCCTCATCGCAGCTTATAAGCTGATTTAACTCATTATATTCATACCTTATCACTTTGCCCTGCTGATCCATATAACGCCGGTTTCCAAATGCATCATAGGAAAAATGCTGCAGCATCTCCCCATTCTTCCATATCGCTTCCAGACATCCTGCCGGTGTGTATTGATATTCATAACTGCCTGCGTTTCCCCCCTCCTTTATTCCCTGCAGAACAGCGGACTTTTTCCGCCCTGCTTTATCATATACAAAAGTACGCTCTGAAAAAATGCCCTCAGCATCTCCATGACATAATGCAGTGATCTGGCCAAGTTTATCGTATTGAAATCTGCTGTATCCGCCTCCGGGAAACCGTTTTTCTTTCAGGAGTCCATTGTCATAGTATGAATACGTTATCCTATTGTCTCCCTGAACAAATTCTGTGAGCTGGGATGCTGCATTAAATGAATATCCGGCTTTTGTGCCATCCGGATATTCCATGCCGGTACACTCCCCTCTCAGGCTCCACTGCATTTTCAGACAATCACCGGAAGGCTCTTCCAAGGATGTGATATTGCCTGCTGTATCTCTTTTTATCCTTGTAATTCCCAGCCAGTCTTCCATCTCTGTCAGCTGTCTCAGGCTGTCATAACGCATCTGTATACTCTTTCCGTCAGCGAAATATATTTGTTTCTGTGTACCATCGGGGTGATAATCGTACCTGGTCAGATTACCGTCGGCGTCCAGCATGGAAGTTATATTACCATTCCCGTCATATGTATAATGTGTCTTATTTCCCAACGCATCTTCCACACAGGTAATCCGTCCGGCAGCATCCCGCCGATAAAGGGTTCTGCGGATATCTTTCTGCTCTTGGTTCATCTGCAGGACTTTTTGGATATCAGGCTTACCTGACTGTGCCTGATAAATTCCGGTAAGCATATTTCTTTTGTCATATGTGTAAAATGTCTCATTTCCCATAGGATCTGTTACGCGGATCAGTTCTCCCATAGGGGAATACTCATAGCGGGTCGTCTCCTGTTCACCATTCGTAACACTGAGCAGATTCCCCACAGCATCATACTCATACTTCTCTCTGGGGCCGTCGCTGTTTACAGCCTCTGTGACACGATCCAGAGAATCATAAAGGAATTGCCAGCAGTTCTCATTCTGATCCGTTACGGAAGCAATATTTCTATTTCCATCATATGTATAAATTCTGGATTTTCCGTCCGCATAGTATTCTGCTTTCAGAAGTCCTCCTGGATAATACTCATATTTTTCCAGCCATCCCCTGTCATCTGAGACACTTTCCAAAAGGCCCAATCTGTTATATCCAAGGTAAACAGTATATCCCTGCCTGTCAGTACGAATGATCATTCGGCCCAGTCTGTCATATTCATAACTCTCTTTCCTGCCATCCGGATACATCACAGATTCTACCTGCCCAAACCGGTTATATACAGCACTTCTGACAGTTCCATCAGGCTCTTTAACAATGATCGGCCGGTTTATCTTGTCGTATGTAAACTCATAAATATGCCCTTCCGGTGTTATCCTCTTTGTTAAATTTCCACAGGGATCATAGTAAAGTCTTGTTCTGCTGCCGTCCGGCGACAGGATTTGAGTGACGTGCTGCTGCTTATCATATGTATATACAGTATCATTGCCCTCAGGGTCTGTGACTTTTATGGGATTCCACATCTTATCATACTGTATTTTAGTCTGGTTCCCATTCTTATCTGTTATACAGACCGGTTTATTCCATTCATTATAGGCAATACGGATTTTATTTTCATCAAAATCCTGAAATTGTACTACATTTCCATTGTTATCGTATTCATAATACTGGGAACGTCCTTCTGCATTTGTCACCCTGATCAGTTCGTCTTTACTATTGTAAGAATAACCCGTGATATTTCCATTTCCATCTACGGTTTCTGTTACACGGTGCAGGGCATCATACACATAGTGAACTTTACTTCCCAAAGGATACTGAATGGCTGTCACATGTCCGGCCTCGTCGTATTCCATCTGCGTACAGCTTCCATCCTGCTGAACAACTGCCGTTATATTGCCACGGCTGTCATAGGTAAATTCTGTCCTCCCTCCAAGAACATCCTGGACAGCTTTCTGATGCCCCATTTCGTCATATTCCGCATGGTACATCCAGGAACCATTGATGCCCAGCTCACAGATTTTATCATCCGCCGTATAGGAAAGCTCCAGAGCGACACCTTCCGCATTTTCAAAACAGATCAGATTTCCTTTTTCATCATATCGAAAAACATTTTTGTTACCCCTCTTGTCAGTAAAGGAAGTTTTCTGATTCTGTTCATTGTAGGTAAAAACCTCCTCCCCATCTTCATAAATATTTTTTACATTCCGATATCTGCTGTCATGCTCACAAATCACACGGTTTCCGTTCTGTTCTGTCACTGCCACCTGGTTCTTATCGTCCAGATATTCGTAACTTATCTCTCCGCCATCCGGAAATCTCTGCAGAAGAATCCTATTCTGCGTATCGTACTTGTTTTCCAGTATGACAACACCGTCTGCTCTGACTATGGTACTCAGTTTGCCTTCCGGCGTATAGCCATAGTGCAGCTTGTCTCCCGCAGGATTCACTACTTCATCCAACAGACCATTCCTATACTTGAGGCCTACCACTCTCCCTGTATGGTCCCGAACACAGACAAGGTGTTCCTGGTCATACTCAAAAGTCAGATAATCCCCTGCCAGGTTTTCTACTTTCTCAAGTCTATCATCCTGCATGTAAGTGAATAAAATGCCTTCCCCATCCGTATTTTTCTTTGTCAGAAGAAGACCTGATTTTGAAAAATGCAAGACCTCCCCTTCTTTATTCTTCAGTATATAGGTATCATCGGTTTCTTCCAGAACTTCAAAGGTACCGTTAAATCCTATATATCTTTGCTCTGCTGCTTTGTAGAATGTCTGTTGATACCCATCACCTCTGCTGATATACACCGTATCTCTGTCTCTGCAAAGGAATGTCTCATAATTATGATTCCATCCTTTTCCCAGTATACCCGCTTTCTCCTGCAGCCCATTATAAAAAACATGGAATTCCAGAGGAATCGTACTGTCAATCAATAAAAACTCTTTTTCATAAATATAATTGCCATTGCACAGATTTACCGGATCACCGCCATAACAGCCCGCGTTCTCAAGTCCCACAACAGGCCCCGTCTCCCGCATCTTATCTGCCAATTCACCCAGTTTCCGGTTCAGTTCTTCCCTTTCCCCTTGGCCAAGAATTTTCTGTTCCGTACTTTGGTATATCTGTCTTGCCTGAAGCAGCGTTTCTGACATAATGCGAAGCTTATCCGCATTGCTGTGGATGGCCTGCATGTTTTCTCTCAGCATCTTTTTGATAACTCCTGCAGATGCTGAGTGAATGCTGAGTCTTCCAAGAATATCTTCCAGCTCATGTTCCATAGCAGCTATACGGTGCGATGTCTGCTGCTCCCTTGACGCACATTGTTCCAATCCATTTGTGTTTACCTTAAAATCCGCCATGCTATGCCTGTCCTCCTTCTCCGTAATACCAGTTTCTCAGCTGCTCCAGTTCCTGTCTCTCCATAGGTGACAGGAGCCTGCACACCTTACCTGTTTTCAGTACAATCTGCATCCCATAACGCGTTGCATCTTTTCTGTAGATTTCATCCATCCTCTGTACAGCATCTCTGTGAAAAATATAAAGATAGCTCTTGTTCTGCCTGATATACCAGTCATAATCTATATATTCTCCCTCCTGTCCCAGATTCTTTCCTCTCATCTCATTCTCAAAATTTCTGTTCAGATATCTCTCCTGCTGCATCAGACAGCGCAGTCCAATACAGGGATAAATGGAAACAGCCCCTACAATTATCAGATATAAAAACACGTCCGCAGCTGCCAGTTCTGCTGTCACACCAATGCTGTTTCGCCCCATAATGCCCAGCAGCAGAAACAAAAGGAGCATTGGCCCCAAAATACACGCCATAACAACTGCCGGCATTTTCATAACCCGCCAGAACAAAATTTTCTTTGTGATATCACTGCTTTTTTTCATTAAGAGCCCCCTTATGCTATATGTATTCTATAAAATATCTATATATATTCTATAGTATAGCAGAATATTTTCTTAAACTTTTATGAAGCCTCATTCTGTAATGTATATTTTACCCGCTAATTTGCTATATTTATTTATTGAGTTGTCTTTAGCATTTGTTTAGTTGCGCCATAGAATATGTTTAATTTTTGAATTTTTTAGTAGAATTTTATGTATATATGTACATCTGTTGGCCATGGTTATTGTATAAGGAAGGACTTGTCTATGGAGCTTAAAAATGATTACAACCTTACCGTAGGACTTCGGATACGAGAAATTCGTGAAGCTCTTCACCTGACACGGGAACAGTTCAGCGAAATTTGTGACATATCAGACAGTTTCTTGGCCGATATTGAGCGCGGGAAAAAAAGTATAACAATCAAGACGTTAAATAAAATCTGCACCGGGGCTAATGTCAGTGCAGATTATATTGTCTTTGGGAATAAAACTGACTTTGCTTCCGACGCCATTATTGAAATTCTTCGTGCTTTACCCCATGATAAACTGGTATCCGCACTGGTGATTTTGAACGAATACGCCAAGGCGGTCAAAGACTGATCCACAAAATTTCTCACCACATCTTCACCCGGAACTCCTTTCTGCCCAGCCTGAGCACATCATCATTCTGTACAGGCTGGGCAGAAGTTATTTCCCTTCCGTTTAAAAAGGTTTTATTGGTTGAGCCCATGTCCTCAACATATACCGTATTTCCATGCATAAAAATGCGGCAGTGTTTTCCGGATATAGAGGTGTCCGGTATAATGAGACAGGGATACCCATCCCGGTCCATGCCTTTTCTTCCAATGATCAGACCATTGGCAAAAACAGACTGATATACCTTACCATCTGCAACTTCTGTCAGGCTGATCTGCTTTCTCCGCAGACCGAATGTCTGCTCTCTCAATTCCTCGCTCATACAGACTGTCTCAAATCTTTCTTTTCCCGTACCATGAAAAAAATCTCCGCTGCCGAGACGTCCGCTTTCCACATTAATACCATTCTCATTTACAAAGACACCCTTTTTCACCTTTACTTTTGGAACCACATATGACTTTCTCCGTCTTCGGATTAGAAGAATGATCAAAATAATGAGAAGAACTGCAAGTATACCAGCCAGCAGATACAAAATTTCTACCATGACCTGCTGCTCCCTCCCCCACCGCTGCTTCCACCGCCGCCTCTAAAGGATCTCTCCTCAGCCAGCCTTTTGGCATACATCTCAGCGTCATATATTTTCTTTGCAGTGACACGGATACTCTCTGCTGTTTTTCGTATCTCCTTCACGGTCCGCACCAGTTCGTTTTCCAGACGAGCTCCTTTCTGAATATAAGAGACTGCATTTTCTCCCTTCCAATGACCTGACAAGCTCTGCATTACATCTCTGAACTCACTGGACGTCAGGCTTTCCAGTCTGGATGCCAGATCATCCAGACTTTCCGCCTGCTGCTTCGCCTGTCTGAAATTAAACTCAATTGCATTCATACAGATATCCTCCTATCAGCTGATCACGTCCGATGGCAGCTCCTGTATCATCTCCACGGCCTCCTGTTCTGCCTGGAGATAATTCTGTGCCATAAGCTTTAGATCCGTACTGTGTTCCTGCAGCCTTTTCAGGATTTCCTCCAGTACAGGCTGCTTGTCTTCATATGTCCTCCGATGCATTTCAGCGGCATCTCCATTCCAATAGCCTCTGGACCGCCCTACCGCTTCATGCATGGCTGTCAGATGATTCTGTACGGAGGACACATGAACAGATACAGACTCCGCCTTTTGTATCAATTGTTCCGGGGTAACTCTGAGTGTTCCCTCCAATGCCATAACCAATCCCTCCGTTTTATATCCGAATTGCCGATATAAGTTCAGCAATAGTACTTTCACACTTGTTATATTCATCTGCCGCATACTGCATACACTGAATAAATCCTTCCAGATTCTCCATAATATCCTGCATAATCTCGTAATCTGTCTGAAACTGCACTGAAAATGCCTGGCTTGCAGGCCCATCCCACATGGAATCCAGCTCCTGCATCTCCTGAAAAAGCTGCTGCAGTTCGGCGCGCACAGCATTAAGTTCTGCTTCCATGGTTCCCTTATCCGCACAGAGCGGCTCAGTTGCAGTCTCAATATATTCGGCCATCAATAACGCCCCCTTCTTTGCATCTTATCAATATATCAAAATATCATCCGGCAGCTTTTCCCATGCCGCACAGTCTACCAATACGGTTTTCGGAGCAGTATAACTTCTGCTGCCCTCGTACCGCTTTGCAATACGCATCTCCGTCTGCTGTTGATATGCAGCGGTCATTTCCAGTGCTCTTTCCATCTGACACATAATATTGGACAGCTCTTCCAGTCTGCCGGCTCCTTTTCCCATTGCTGCACCTGCGTACAGAAGCGTTTTATTTCTTTTTAATACCTGAGAAATCTCTTCCAGTTCAGCACTGATCGTTCTGAGAGTTCCTGCCTGTTTTTCCAACAGGACAGCTGCGCTTCGGACCTCCGCTAAATCTATACAGGTCAAGTCATCACCCCTGTCTTCATATTTGGATATACCAATCCGGCGGGAGTATCCCCCCGCCGGCTGCATTTCTCTTCCGCATGTTTTTATGATATCACGTCAGAAGACAGGCTCTGGGTCTCCTGCACTACAAAATTATCCGCCTCACTGTAGTTCCTTGCCATTTCTTCCAGATCTGTGGAGTGCTCCTTTACCATGCGGATCATCCTCTGGATATCATCCTCCAGGCCTCTGAATTTTGCAATGTATGCCGTGGATGCCTCCCCTTCCCAGGAGGAAGACAGTCCTGCCACAAGATTTGTCATCTCTGAGGTAAGATTACCGATAGTTCCCGCTTTATTTCCAAATTCCTGTGCTGTCTGTGACAGCTGTTCCGGTGTGACTTTTAATGTACCTTCCATAATTCCATCTCCTTTTCAGACTGTTATCTATAACTCCTGGTATTGGCAATTTCCATATTCGTGTTTTCTGTCTGCTCATACTTGGCTGCAGCGGACTCCAGTCTGGCCACATAGTTTTCTATTGCATTGTAGAAATTATCCATCTGGGCCTTATCGGACTGGAATGCGTTGTGGAACGCATTCTTTGCCTCGCCTTCCCACATGCCTGTCAATTGTCCTTCTATTCCTTCCAATTCACTTACAGCAGATTTGAACTGTCCGTTGAGACCTCTCAGTTCTTCCGCCTTGGCCTTCAGCTCACTTGCAGATACTCTGATCAATGCCATATCTTTTTCCTCCGTTTTTATTTTATTTGGTAGTTTTATCCTACCATTTATCTCACGCCTTAAAGTAGAAAGGCGATAAATAACAGACTTACAGGGATGAACTGCACCTATACCAGCATAAGCCGCTCCCCTGAATGGATACCGTTTTCAAAAAGTGTCCCTCTTTTATCTAATTTCATCTTTCTCTCTGCCATCCACAGGGCAAGCTGTGACGGTTCTCCCCTCAGACGGCACTGCTCTTTCTGGCAGATCATATCTGCCATATCCTCTATCACAGTCCACACAACCGCATTCTCATCCAGGTGGAAATCATAAACCTTATCGATCACCGGTACATAGACATCAACTAATATCATAAAATCTGCCTCCTGTCAGAGCATAAAACATCTGCTCCAGATTCTCTTCCGAATAGGGCATTCCGGTCCTTCCCTCCTCTGTTTCCAGCAGGAGCATCTGCTCAAGGCCATTTCTCTGCAGTGTGAGGCTTCTCTCCAGTCTCCCCGTACGGTTGTCGATCAGCTGCAGGCTGCCCTCTCCCAAAGCAGGAAAATATCCTTCTTCCGCCAGTATTCCATAGAACTTTTCCCTGCCTGCCCGCTTTAGTTTTACATATCCGTCCCGTCTGCTCATCCACTCACAGATCAAAACTTGTTGTCCCGGATAACAGCAGTACACCGGCAGCGGAGGTTCCTTTACAGTTACCAGAAGCATCTTCTCTGCATCCGCTATAATGCGGACACAGGTGGCCAGAGCCGTCTCCATTAAAAAATGCTTCCCATCTGAAATCAAAAGTCCTTTTTTCACCATTTGATGCAGCTTGAGCAAAAGCTCCTTTCTGTTCAGGCTGCTCCTCTCTATGGGAAATCCATAGAAGGCACTGCAGCCTGATGCTCTGAGCAGAATACTAAATTCCTCCGAAGAGAGGAGATATGCCTCGTAAACTTCTTCTATCATGATCCAAACTCCTTAAACACCTGGCGGAAGCTTCTGGAAATGGGAATCTCCTCTCCGTTTTCCAGCAGAATCATATTTTTCCCCAGTCGGATGGTGTCTATTTTTCCACTGTTCACCACAAAGCTTCTGTGGCATCGCAGAAAGCCATCCGGAAGCACCTCCAGAAGATGATCGATCGTGTCGTAAAATGCAATTTCCCTGATCTCTGTAACCAGAAAAATTTTCTTCTCTCTGGCCTCAAAATAATAAATCTGGGAATAATCGATCAAGGTTCTGCCCTCCCTTGTATCTATCACAAATTGTTCTTTTGTACAGTTATCTGCGAACCGCTTTACAAATACCTGAAAAGCCTCTGTCATAACCTGCCGGACCTGTTCCTCTGTCAAAGGCTTCAGCATCAAGGAACCAGCCATAATGCCAGGCCGCATGTAAATGGCCGGGGATATATCCGGACTTGCCACAATCGTAATATATGCGTGCCCATTAAGCATTCTGAGTCTCTGTACTGCCGTCAGTGCATCTGTCATGGTCAGGTCTACACAAATCATATCCAGCAGAGGCTTCTGATCTACAAACTCATGGAGTCTTTTTGCAGTACAGAAACAGTAATATTCCCACTTTTCTTCCGTCAATCTTGCTGCCAGCTCTCTGGAACATCGATGAATGCTCTCCACTTCTTGTTTTCCCGTTCCCGAAATCAGCATCTCAACCATCTTTATCCACCTTCCTGGCAAGGGGGATCACTACTTTTTCAGCTATAGAATCGTCCTCATTGTCAGGCACATATCCGAGTCCTCTTTTCATTCCTTTGTTCAGTTCCATATATGGTATATTCTGGAAATTGAAAATTCTCTGGGACGCCAGATTGCCCCCCAGATGGATTCCGGACTTATAACCCGTAAAACAAGTATATGCCTTATATCCCGCCGCCAAAGCAGCCTCCTCCGTATTCACACACCCAAAGAAGTATATATTATGTAAACTTCCTTTTTCCATAATATTCTCTACAAACCCATTCATAGGGCTGATAGAGCCATTCTGCCTGTAGATTGTCTTCAAAAATCCTGCCAAATCTGCTAGGAACAGATAGACTGGGCGCGTTTCCTTCATACGTTCAAAAATATCTTCCTCTGAAATGCCATCTGCCAGCCATGCCTTCTTTTTCTTATTGCGGCTTACAAACTCAGGTGTCAGCTCCTGGAAATAACGGAATATATCCTCAGGCGTATTCAGATACGTTATCTCATATTCCTGTGCCGTACGTTTCAGCTCCGTACTTTCTGTCTCTATGATTTTCACATCCGCATCCTGTCCACAGGCGGCATGAATAAGCAGTTTCAGCACATTGGTCTTTCCAGTCCGAGACCTGCCCATGATAGAGTAACAGTATGTATATTTCAGATTCACGCTGTACAGTGACGCGTCCTCCATCTTGTAGGCAAAGGGGAGCTGTTCTCCCTGGCGGTTTTCTTCTGTATACTCCTCCATTCCAATCAGATCAGAAAGTTCCGGATTTTCCGGTATATGGGGAATTGCCTTTGCCTTTTTTCCGGTCCAGCCGTCACTTATTTTTCTGCAGATTTCAGCGATGGCCTTCCCTCTCTCAAAGTCATCTTCTGCCCCAAATGCCAACGCTGTCTGAAATTCCAAAAGATTTCCTCCCACAAAGGCCAGACCTCTTCCCTTGACCTCCGCTTCAGGCAGAACCGGTATCTGAGTCGTGCGCAGAACATCCATATACTTAAATTTATCCCCCATTTCCAGAGATATCACAGTACGGATATTATCACCTATACGGCTCTGAATCTCAGAAAGTCCAAATCCTGCTGCAGTGATCAGCAGATACATTCCATATGCCGCACCCTCCCTTGACAATTGAATCAGGATATCCTCATATGCGTTGTCTGTCTTCTCCTTAAACCCTGCAAAATTATCAATGATGATCACAATTGCGGGAAGCTTCACCCCATATGCCTGCACATACTGGCTGTAATTGCCGCCTCTGAAAAGTGTCTTTCTCTCCTCCATAAAAGTGCGCATCAGATGAAAGAATTTTCCCAGTTTTTCTTCCTCATCCTCATAAATGATACCTCCCACATGCGCGAGCCCCTCAAAAGGAGCCAGCATCCGGCTGCTGAAATCCAAAGCGTAGATATTCAGATAATCCGGCGAATACTTCGTTATAAATGAATAAAGTAATGTCTGCAAAAATGTACTCTTTCCGCTCACCACAGTCCCGCATACGGCATGATGTCCGTTTTCAGAAAAGTCCACGGCCAGAGGTTCCTGCGCCTGATTGACAGGATCATCACAGAGCCCTATATAAGCTGATAAATTCCATTTTCCTTCCTGTACTTCATACACCCCGCCATCATAGCCGGGCTTATATCCGGGCAGCTCCGCCAGATACAGCGCAGACGGCAGGACCGGAAGCCATAACCGCATGCGGTAATCGTATCCGTTCTCTTCCGCGACTGCTGCCAGATACTCTACTACAGCATCCAGCTGGGTAACTTCTTTTACTTTTCCGGTATCTTCTGTCTTCTGTTTCTTCTTTTTCCGGTTTCCCACTACAGCAGCTTTTCCTGTTCTTGTGAGCAGTACTGCACTGTCCTGGTCAGTATCCTGCATATTTTCATTGTAGATAGCTCCGCTCCAGCCAGACTGGAACAATTCATATATCTCGTCATTCCCTACCTGCAGATAACATCGGCCTGCCTGAGTGATGAATGCCGCATCCGGTTTGTGCAGCATATCATTACTGTCCTGCCTGTCCTGTACTCTAAGACATAGTCTGAACTTGGAATTACTCCAGATATTATCATCCACCGTTCCGCTGGGTTTCTGGGTTGCCAGGATCAGATGTACTCCAAGGCTTCGTCCAACCTGAGCTACACTGATAAGCTCCCGCATAAAATCCGGTTCCTCTCTCTTTAGTTCTGCAAACTCATCAATGATTATAAACAGATGAGGAATCGGAAGTGTTGCCTCATGGTTTTTGTACAGCCTTGTGTATAGATTGATATTATTGACACCGTACTCACCAAAAATCCTCTGACGCCTCATATTTTCACTTTTTATGGATATCATGGCACGCCGCACCTGGTTGCCTGACAGATTTGAAATCTGTCCTACCATATGGGGAAGTTTCGAGAACAGATTTGCCATCCCGCCGCCCTTAAAATCAATAACAAAAAATCCTATATCATCCGGACTGAAATTTATAGCCAGGGACAGCATATATGTCTGCAGCGTCTCACTTTTTCCTGAACCTGTGGTTCCTGCGATCAGACCATGGGGTCCGTGATATTTCTCATGGATATCCAGATAGCAGTCTGCATCTCCGACTTTTTTTCCAATAAGGGCTTTCATGCTGTTATATGTCCTGTTTTTCCTCCATCTGTCAGCCACCTGAAATTCTTCCAGGGAGTGGACCTGATACATTTGGAAAAAATCAAGACTGTTTGGTATATCCGCATTGCTCTCCACCTCATTTACCCTGAGCCTGGACAGCTCTCTTCCAAAACGCTCCAGCCGTCCCGGACTTACTGTATCGAATACTATTTTCTGTCTCTGGGCATTGGCTTCCATAGCATTATAAAATCCCTGGTAATAAGTATCATTTTGAATGATATCCTCGCATACATTTGGCAGCTCCTCGCAGGTCTCAGCCATAATACAGGTGGTAAGTCCGTATTCCTCCTTTGGCTCGTAGATATATTTTCTTATGAGTTCCCCTTCCAGCAGCCTTGCATCCCATAAAAAAAGAATAAAATAAGGTTTTGCCCTTTCTTTTTTTCCAATACCGGAATTCTGCTCCTTGCGTATTCGGAGTATATTTGCCAGTTCAAAAAAGACATCGCCTTTCTCCGGCTCGTCACAGGCCAGATAACGTATTTTCCTGTCCTCCGACCAAACATGGGGAAACCATTTCATACATTCCCAGGCCTTTACGGACGGTACTTCTTTGCGGTCATAGACAAAAACCATTTTTACATCTGTATAGCTGTTGCTGGCTGCGATTTCCGCGGCAAGTATATGCATGAGTTTTACAGCCCCGTCCTTCCCGCTGCCTCCCACAAGCCCTATCAGAGGATACCTGGAAAGGTGGATACCGACAGGAACACCTCTCAATATTTTATATTCATCTCTGATCAGCGCCGGTTTCTCCTGCAGAGAATCATTGATCAGAGTAAACTTTTCCTTAGGTATAGAGATATCAACCTGAAACGGTATATCACCCGTCCCCAGTCTGTAATAAAGGAAATCCGGATGTGTGTGGTTTCTGTTCCACAGAGCAGGTGATGTCTCCCCATATCCGCAGCACTCCGCTGCAGACGGATACATTTGGTGAAGGGCCCTTTCATTCTGCTCATACTTTTCCTTCAGAGAATCCGCAATTTTGATCAGATAATTTCCATAGGCGTTAAACCTCTGTTCTTCCTCCTCCTGCAGCTCTTTCTTAGAATATTTCAGATTCATAAGTGCCCAGAAAACACCCAGCACAGCAGAAGATACTGCAGTGATCAGGCCTGTGAACATATAAGCACCGGAGGAACGTCCCCCAATTCTGTAACTGAAAATCGCCATACTGCACCCCAGAAGCATGGGAACCGCCATGGTAAAAGCGGGCCCAATTGTAAGAAAAACAGGTTTTTCTTTTGTCATATGCGGATTGGGCGGCGCTTCAATCTCCACCGGTTCCGTGGCTACAGAAGGTATATTACGCGGTGATCGGTTAAAATACTGTACCTGTACCTGTGCCCTCCGTACACATCTTCCCACACCAGTTCCCGGCTCCCCCTGAAGCATCTCTGCCTGCTTAGCTGCCCTGCAGTCCGCATCGATATACGGATTCAGACTGTTTTCGTGGATGCTGAATTCTCCATAACAGGTTCCCACAGCCAGAATATTCTCCAGATACAGGATTTTAAGGCCAAATATATTAATGCAGTCCCCAAATTCCAGTTTCTTATTCCCTGTGATTCGTCTGTACTTATAAAATATGCCGTTCGCACTGGTATCCTGGATATAAAAACTTCCGCCTCTTCTCTCCAGGATACCGTGACAACCGGATATAAGATGCTGAAAGTTATAGATGATACTGTTGTCCTCATTTTTACCAATGGTGATATAGCTCTCCGTGCTGATATCAAACTTCTGCATGACAGGAAAGTCAAAATCCGCATCTGTTACAATAAGCTGCATGATCTCACCGGCATTTGTCATAAGTTCAATAATATCTCCGTCCACGATGACCTTCTCAGTCAGCATCTTCTGTTCCTGACTGATGGTATATCCTTCGCCCGACAGCAGTTTCCACGTGTCGGCAGTGACCTCCATCTGCACCTCCACATCCTTTGTCAGGCCAAGGGATGTCTCTCCCAGATTCAATGTATAATCTGCATTCGTTATATTTGGAAGCAGATATTCTCTGTAGACTCCGGAATTATATACAATTACTATCATGTTTTCCCCCCTGTTATCACCCGTATTTTCATTCTCTATCTATGCTGTAAGCATGTCACAGTAGAAAATAATCGTCCGGAATACCGTATTTCCCACATATATCCTGTCCTTATTGCGGAGAACCTCTGCATTCCCATGCAGGACACAGGGCCTGCGGATTCCTTTTTTCAGGAAAGTTCCATTGGCAGACATACAGTCCTGCAGATATACCTGGTTCTGATACAAAAAAATTCTGCAGTGTTCTCCGGAAACCGTCACATCCTGAAGACAGATTTCATTTTTTCCGCTGTCCCTTCCAATATGAATTCCCTTCTCCGGGTCAAAAACATAGCTGTTCTTTCTGGCGTTCTCCGTTTTCAGACAAATCATGATCTTCTGCATCTGCGGTCTGTCCCCATGACTATTCAAAGGATTTTTTATAGCATAATTCAAATGTTGCTCCTGAATAATTCTGCGTGCTGCCTCATAACATTTCTGTGTTTCCCTATCGTGTATGATTTTTCTGACTACTGCTGCCAGGCCAGCTGACAGCAGCAGTAAAACTGTCACGATTATCAATGCCGCATACATATGCTATCACCCTGCTTCCCGTTATAATGGCTTTAATAATCTTCTTCTATTGAGTTGATAGGGGTGATCTTCCCATTTTCTATCCAGCATACATCCCACCAGTTTCCCACTCCGTCAGGAACCTGGAAGACAGTTGGCTGTGCCTGGCCCGGAAAATATATTTTCACCTCGGCCCCTGAAGAGGAAATCTCTCCGGAACCGGTAAAATCATGAACGCGGAACTGATAACTTCCGTCAGTATAGATAGTGGTAGTCTCCGGTCCGTATCCATTCCTGTCATCCACATCCAGTTCAGCCGCCGTACTATTCCCGTACCGGCTGATACTTCTGGCGAAATAAACGTACACGCTGTGACCGTCCACTGTCGTTCCATCTAAGTGGGAATCCAAATCTGTGGGATATGCCCCCCAAGTGAGTACAATTCGGATTTCCCCCTGTGCCAGCTTGGGGGAGAGCGGGAAAGAATCTCCGCTTTGCTGTTCCTCTGCCTTTATCTCCAAATCAAATCTGTCCTGGATAAATCCTTCTTTGCTGACTTCCACATCATATATTCCTTCCGGCAGCTCTGCTTCATAAGCCCCCTCATGGTCTGACTGTACCCGGATGGTTTCCTGGCTTCTGTCATGGGAGGTGAAGCTCACATCAGCTCCTTCCAGTCCCTGTCCTGTCGTCGCATCCACGATGACTCCCTGGTATACTCCCTTTTCAGTTTCCTTATCCGGTCTGGGAGGAATGATTTTATTCCATGCGGCGCTTTTGATGATATTTCCGTCTTTGTCAGATTCAATCTGAATGCCGCATTCCTTATAGACGAATTTTACAATGGCAGCAGCTTCTTCCTTTGTACATTCCACCTGGCCTCCGGCTATTTCCCTTAGACGGCTATATGTAATGCCTGATTCAAAATCCCTGAAAAGCAGCTCTACATTATCCAGACGTATGTATGCAGGCTTTGCCTCTTTATGTGGAAAACCGCTCTTGATATCTATGGAATCGTCTTCTCCATCCATATTCCTGTAATAAAAGGTTCCTGCCAGTTTCGCATGTTTTATTTCAAGAATTCCGCTTTTCATTTCATGGGAAACACAGCTGCCGAATTCACGCTGATAATCCTGATATGTATAATTCGCTATTTTCTGCATAAAAGCTGTGTTGATGGTAACACTCTGGGATTCCTCTGCCAGCAGCTCGATTCCGCCTGCCGTCTCTGTACTCTGCTCCCCATTACTGCCGGAGGGATGCTTTTCCAGATAGTTGGCGAGAAGCAGATCGATCCTGCCGCTTCTTGTATTGGCATAACCCTTCTGCAGTATTTCTGTTGCCATCAGATATTCTCCCTGTGCGTCTCTGGCTTGAAAGATACCGATATATGCATTCTCTGACTGCGGATTTTTCTCAAGGGCAAATTCAAAGGAAGCCACCGCCTCCTCATATTTCATTTCCTCCAGGTACTTCTGTCCTGTATCCAGGTGTGCTCTGTATGCTTTTTTCTCTGTTGTATTTTTGATCAGCAGCACGCCCGTGACTGCCAGGACCAGGAAAAGTATGACCAGAATTATAAGCAGTATGATGTTCCTTTTTTTATTCCTCATTCTATTCCCCCCATTTTTCTCACCAATTAGTAATTACAATAATCACAAGCTGTATCAAATTCAGGCACAGAGCAGCGCACAGAAGCCCTATATAAATATTCCGCCGGTACCTGTCATTGCGTCTCCTTTCTCTGTTGTAGGCGGCCTTATAAAAGCGGAGGTCTTCATGGCTGCAGACCGTGTCCGGCCTTTCTTCTCTCTTAACTCCGGAAAATTCTGTCTGCAGACTTCCTGCTCCCAGTTCTTCCATATACCGACCCACATCGAATCCACAGTACCGGCAGATTCCCCAGCTATCACCAACAATCGAATGACAATTCGGACATCTCATACGTTCTCCTCCCATTCATATACTTTTTTAAATTCCTGAATCAACTTCTTTTTTCTGAGAAAAAGTGCTGTTTTTCCTGCTGCAAACAGTACTGCTGAGATTACAGTCAGCACACATCCTGCCGCAAAATAAATTTCCCCGTTCATACTTATTCTTCACTCCCCATCCATTTGCTCTATAATATTTTCCAGATCTTCCATAGCACTGTCAGGCTGCTCTTTTCCGGAACGGTATAGATTTTTTGCCCTTTCATAGTATTTCTTCGCTTTCTCGAAATCTCTCACTTCTGCCTTTTTCTGTTCCTCCTGCCTGCAGCAGATATAGGAAAGGTGCATATATACCATGTAGGAATCAGGATTTGTTACGGATAGATTTTTCAGCATATCATAACTTTTTCTGTATTCTCCTTCCAGTTCCCATATGATCGCCAGGTTAAGAGAGTCCATAAAGGAAGGCAATGGATTTTCCTGAAGCCGTACATAACAAGCCTCCCCTTTCTGCAGATATTCCTTATAATACCTGCTTTGCTTTTTCTGCTGTGCCAATTTCAGACATGTCTGTCCAATCTGACGCAGGCAGCGTGTCCCGCCCTCCGCCTCGTATGCCTTTTCCAGGTAAAATAGCTGGTTTTCTATATCTCCCTTTTCTTCAAACGCTGCTGCTGTAAGCAGAACACTTCTCCCTGCAATCTCTGTCTTACCAGTGTCCGCCAGTTGTTCTCCAATCTCTGTAACCTTGCTGTACTCTTTCTTCTGAAATGCAATCTCCTGTTTCACCAGCAGAATATCCTCATCTTCCATCCCCTGCATCCTGGCCTGTTCCAACACGTTAGAAGCCTGATAGATCTGGCCGTTCCTTGCCCTTGCGATGGCTTCATCTCTGTAATAAACTGCAGTTTTGGAATCCTCTGTCCTGGCTTCCTCGTAATAGTCAGCGGCGGTCTCGTACTGTTCCTGTTCAAAACTGGCATTCCCCAATTCATAAAGAATTTCGGCCTTCTCCTGATCATCTTTTTTTAATATTGTTCTGTATTTTTTATTATTCAGCATATCAATACCCATTGATATGATATTTTCGTTGTCATAGTTCTCACAGGCAGAATAAAATTCCGCGTAATCCTTTTCATAGGCCTCTCTGCAAATCCCTCTCCATCCATAGGCAGTGGTCCATATTCCCAAAAGAAACAGAAGACCGCAGCCTGTGTACAGACATCCATTTAAAATGCGCAGTTTCTTATATTCACTGTCTGATTTATAAATATGAAGCAGCGCTTTGTGCATGGCTGCTGCACTGGAATAGCGTTTTCTGATGTCCCACTCCATAGCCTTTCCCACAATTGTGCTCAAAGCCTGACTGTAAGGAAGATCCATAACTGTCACAGGGATAAAATCACGGCTGTTCTGTATGGGAAGTCTCCCTGTCATCAGCCTGTAAAAGGTAGCTCCCAAGCTGTATATATCCATGCGCCCATCTAAAACCATATACCGGGTGTCCTCTCCGGCTTTCTGGCGCACTGCTTTCTCCATCTGTTCCGGAGCTGCATACCATTTGCTCATGCCCCGTACTTCTACTTTGTCTCTGCTGTCCAGAGAGATATTAAAATCTATCAGGCAGATATTTCCCTCTGGTGTTATCATGATATTCCCCGGCTTAATGTCACTGTGAAGTACCGGCGGAACCCTGCCATGCAGGTATTCCAGAACTTCACAGAGCTGTAAAAGCCAGCGTATCAAATCATTTTCTTCAAATTCACAGCCTTCATCCAGGTAATGCTGCAGATCATATCCCTGAATATGTTCTATTACGGTATACACTTCTGTGCTAAGCTGAAAGAAGTCGTATACCTGAGGAAGGCCTGTATGGTGGAGACTCTTCAGAATATCCACCTCTGTCCGAACATTTACCTGTCCTACAAAGTTATCATGTATTCTCTTGACTACCACATATTTCTGCAGCCGCAGGTGATAGGCCAGATATACGACACCTGTTCCGCCCTTACCGATTTCTTTTATAATCTGATAAGTGTTGTCAAGTACCTCTCCGCCGTAAAACATGGCTCATCCCCCTTCCCGATTTGCAAAAAGAGGCTGTTGCATTTAAATCTGCAGCAGCCTCTTTGCTCAGGTCTCTTATGCAAGGTCCGCGCAGTCAATGCGCAGACCTGACTGAACAGTTAATGTATGTATCTCTGTTATCTGTTCTGCTGTTTCCGTCTCATGATGATCACTGCGATCACAGCTGCCAATGCAGCCAGAACTCCAAGTGAACCAAAGAATACCGGTTTGTTCATGTAGTACTGTACGATTACGTTAGGTGTTACCAGGACTGCCATTACCAGCGGCTGGGCCTTTTCTCCGGCTTTCTTCTGCCCAAGAACATTTCCTGCTGCATCCTGGGCTGTAATCTCCAAATTCTGCCACTTATTGGCACTGTTGATCTGTGTTTTTATAACACCGTTTAAGTCTCTTAATTCCTCGTCCCGGTATGTTTTTGTTTCACCGTCAATGGTGACACTTACTTCCTTCAAAGCCAGATTGTCTTTGGCATCAACAGTCATACTGCGGTTGGATGCTCTGTACTGTCCGCCATCTTCCACACCGGACACTACCACAGTCGGTGCCGTCTTATCCACAGTGAATTCAAGAGGAAGTTTTTTCCCTGTCTTCTTAACACTTTCATTATTCATGCTGTTCTTTGCTTTGTCCTCAGAGTACAGAGTAATTGTGTAGTTTCCTTCTTCACTGAAGTTATCTGCTGCTAGCTTATAGTAATATTCCTTCCACTGTACTTCACTTCCGGATTTCTTCACTGTATAGTTGGTGTTCTCCTTCAGATTCGTAAGTTCCCCGTCCCGATTGGATGTGATCTTGCTTACATCTACATCATCCACATTGTATTCAATGATCCCCAGTTCTTTTTCCTGATTGATGTATGTGTACTCCTCATCGTCTGTGCTCAGCCAGCCTTTTGTGTCATTGTCGAGCACATATACCGAACCGTATCGGTTGACCGAAAACAGAATAGATTTCTCTGTGGCATTACCTGCCTTATCTGTGACTTTTGCCGTCAGTTTATACAAGTCATCCATCTTCTCTTCCCGCGGGAAGTCATTGAGCTTGATACTCTCGCCATTGGTGACAGCACTGGCTACCTTTCCAATATCCACAGAACCGTTGTTAGCTCCCTCAATTTTGATGCTTACGTTCTTCTTGTCATAGTTGTTGTCCGAATACTTTACGCCCGGAGCCACCACATCATTGTTGGCTGACTTATCTTTTACATCGAAGATTTCTACCTTCGGAGCCGTGCGGTCCACAGTGAATCGCTCCTGCGTATAATCCGCGGCAGCATTGCCTGCCAGGTCTGTATAATCTACATCAAAGGTATAATCGCCATCTGCCTCATATTTTATTGTGGCAGTATGCACATCACCGCTGTTGGAGAATCCACTCACTGACGGTGTCGTGATTCCCTGTCCGAGAAGGCTGGCTGTGATGGCAGTTTTCACTTCCGATGCGTTGAAGTTGTGTTCCTTGACGCTGACTGTGGCAGTTCTGGCCTCTTTGTAGTAGTTTCCATTCTTGACATTGTTATTGTCATAGGAAACCGTGATGACAGGAACTGTCTTATCAATGGTAAACTCGTCGGTCTGTCCATACTCTGTACTGTTGCCTGCAAGATCTGTACAGCCGAATGTAAAGGTATAATCACCATCTGATGGGAAGGATACCTGACAGGTATTCACCGCATCATCGGATACACCTGCACTGTCCACATTCCAATCACCAATAGAGGCCGATGCGCCGTCTGTATTGGTTATGGTAAAGCGTGCATTGTTCGGGTCAAAGTTACGCTCACGAACTGTGATGGTAGCGGTACGGGTGTCTTTGTAGTATCTGCCGTTTAATGGATCGGTGAGGTCCCAGGAGACGGATATTTCAGGAGCCTTGATATCTATCTTAAGTTGTGTAGGCTCGCTCACCACCTCATTACCTGCAAAATCAATTGCATGAACGTAAAATTTCACATCGTTGCTGTTGAAGTCTTCCAGCTCCTGGTCTCGTATGGTAAATATTTCGCTGAACGTTTTATTACTTTGGATACGATTAGAGCTGTTATTTAGTCTATCCTCATACGTTCTCGATGTTGTCTTGTTTCCGGCAGCCATCATCTCATACCATACTTTTTCTAACCCGGAATAGGTTTCTCCAGAGGTTGGGTCCTCTATGTCAATCTGAAGACTGACAGGTCCCTTGAATATCCCATTTTGAGCTTCACTCAAATTAGTAACCGTTATTTTAGGCTCCGGACTTATATTATCCAGCACGGTACCCTCCGTTGTATTCAGATACGTAACATTACCTGATTTATCTGTTATTTTCGCATAAACGATAAATTGCTGATTTGGCCCCATTGGCTGTCTTCCAGTAGTAACTGTCCTTTCATTTACTGCCGGTGCAGCTTCATACCACGTGTCATATGACCGGATATCCTCATAGACATCTGTAAATGTCACATATTGTATAGGTTCTATAGGTGATATACTGTCGCTTCCGGAAAAATCAACATAAATATCATCCTTAAAAAATCTTCTGAAACCATTAAAGGTTATACCGTTCAGCATTTTCTCCCACAATGGTTCATCATCTACACGAATGGTTCCTTCCGGGTCTGTTCTATCTATAGTAAACTGACTGCCCTCCATTTTTACCATATGACCTGCCAAATCCGTATAAGTGAGCGTTTGCGTGTACTTTGCTTCTTCTGTGTAATTAAAGTCATAAGTCCACTGCAATTTACTTCCGTTACCGCTTCCTTTCCATTTCTCTCCTTTTTCTATGCCCATATTTTCAGGAAGGTTTGTAATTGCATCATTATATTGCGGATTTGAACTGTTTGACACATCCACAGTATCATCACTCTTTTTGAAATTTCTTTCTGCAATTTCAACCTTCATTGATATCTGTCCGACGTTTGTATATGTCCTCTCAGCAATAGGCCCATTCATTTTTTTACCGTCTATATCGTAGGTTACTTTCATAACAGGAGCTGTTTTATCAATAACAAAATTCTCCTGAGGTTGTTCGTTGGCTTTATTTCCCGCTATATCTGTACAATCAAAACTTATATTGCTGTAGTGCTCATCTCCGTTAAATACCAGCGTAATGGTTTTGGACATAATATCATCTTTATCGGTCACTGTTTTTCCAACCGTAACACTGTCAAAAATTTTATCTTTCTTACTCTGAGAAGATGTCATATTTTTAAGTGTCTCAACATCCTCTTCTTTTAACAGGTTATATGTCTGGTCGATTCCAGTATCCTCTGTTGTCATATGGAAATTTAATGCATCAGCCGAGTCACCCATTAATAAATTCCAATCACTATAGGTAACTTTAACCGTTCGTTTCCCATCATAATAAACAGCTTTTTCAGTATCATAATGATATTCTTTTGTTCCGCCGCCATTACTGAAGTCAAATTTTATATCGGGTTCTGTCTTATCAATAATGAACCGTTCCTGTTTGCTGTCACCGTTTTCGTCTAATAATCCGCCTAAATCTCTGCAGTGAGCATCAAAGGTATAATCATTATCTCCGTTAAATTCAATTTTTATAGTAGTTGTTCTTTCATCTGTCCTTAGGGCATCTCTAACATCCTTCTCTGTATCAACAATACCAAGTAGTTTGATACCCGGAAGTTTTGTCAGCTTACTCAAACTGTAAACAGAAGCCTTCTCTTCCCCTTTTCTTTTCAGAGTAAAGAACACACTGTCCTCATCCTCCACATTAAGATTTCTCTCTTTTATGGTGATTGTAGCCGTACGCGGTTGATTATAATAAAAATCATATTTGGGTTCCACTTCAGATGAATACGCTATATCCAAGACAGGTTTTTCTTTATCAATTTTTGTAGTGATAACCTCACTCTTTCCTGTATTTCCGGAAAAATCCTGTGCAAACATCTGAATCTCAACACTGTTACTGTTATATTCTTCAGCAGATATTATACCAGTCCCGGAGAAAGTTTCATGACTTTGTATTTGATTCTCAGAATTATCCATGAGTGTCCTTATCTCAGACTTCGAAACATTACCTACGGAATTTATTGTATACCACACTTTCTTTAAACCTGAATATGTATCTTCAACTTTTGGATCTAACGCTTCAAATGCCAGATTCAATTTCTCTGTATAAATTCCATTTTTTGCTGGTGTTTGGTTTGTGATTTTTATGGTTCCCTGCGGCTCCGTATCATCCAACACTACGCCATGAGTCGTTTTGAGATACTTTGCATTTCCGGCCCTATCTATGATTCTTGCATAAATAACAAATTGCTGATTAGGCTCTAATGATATCTCGCCACTTAACTTCATGAGTTCTGATAAATTCTCTTCGCCTGGCAAGATGTTTTCCCAGTCAGAATATGACTCAATATCACCATCATATGGATTTGCCAACTTAACATATTGGAATTTTTCTATAGGTGATAAACTGTCTCCACCCGTAAATCCAACCTTGATCAATTTCTTAAAAAATCTCGAAAAGCCTCCAAATGTTATACTATCCAACAAATCTGCCCATAATGACTCACTCTCCACAAGAATTGTTCCCTGAGGGTTTATCCTGTCAATCGTAATCATACTTTTCTCGAGTTCAACTTCATGTCCGGCTAAATCTGTATATTTCAAACTCTGGGTATATTTCGCCTGCTCTGTATAGACAAATTCATAATGCCAGCGAACCTCACCTCCCTGTATGGTTTTTGTCCAGTTTTCTGTTTTCTCTATACCATTTTTTTCTGGTAAGGTTGTTATTTCGTCATTATTTTCAGCAAAGGACCTGAAATCGATCTTAACATCATCATCGCCGCTGAAGTTCTGCTCAGTTATATCAATATTCAATGTGACAGCCTGTGCATTAGTGTAATACCTGTCTGTTATTGGCCCCTGAACTTTTTCGCCGTTAATGTCATAATAAATATTGATTTTAGGAGCCGTCTTATCGATGACAAAATCTTTATCTAAATTTTTGTCATTTGTATTTCCGGCAGAATCCATTGCTTCAAACTTAATATTTTTATAATGTCCATCTCCCTCAAAAAGGAATCTGAATGTTCTCTCTGTTATTTGAGGTTCTGCCGTTGTATTGTTATCCTCAATTTCAGAAACCGTAATTTCTTCTGTACGTATTCCCAATTCTCTCAGCTTTTCTATATCATCCTGATTTAATAGATTATAAACTCCAGGTTCTTCCTCGTTGCCTGTCTGCAGATAAACCTTAAGACTGTCATTTCTATTATCTTTTGGAAGATTCAAATCACTGAAAGTAACTGTAGCTATACATTCTCCATTATAGTATTCAGGATTATTGGGGTATTGAAATACCTCCACGCCTTCACTTTGTTTAAACCCCACATCTATAGCCGGTGCAGTAAAATCAAACTTTAATTGTTTCTCAAATGTTGTTTCATTTCCTGCATTATCCTCAGCAATTGCTTCAAAATACACAAAGTTAGAATTATACTCATCCGTTACATGAAAACTACATTCCTGTTCTATGTTTACATAGTTAATATCATGTTCTATACTCAGATCATCCCAGCTATATTCTTCTTTACTAAGATTAAAATCCGTTTCCTTCTGTAAGATTACCTCGTTTCCTTTTTCTTTTTTGTAAATTCTATATTTTAAACTTTTTACTCCGGAACTGATAGTTTCTGGGATTTCGCCGTTTGCTGACTCCACAATGTCGGCTATGACTACGTTAAAAGTCACATCTGTTCCATTATCCTGTATGTTGTAAAAATCAGGTATACTACTTTTTATATATACTACTGGTTCCTTATTCTCCAAAACCATACCATTTGAGCAATATATTTTACAGTTACCAAGCTGGTCATATGCTCTTACGGCAAGTACGTAATGCCCTTCTTTATTACCCCTGAAAGAGATGCATCCTTGTGTATTGATGTCATTCTCCCCCATTTTTTCCCATATGACCTTATTTTGATCAATTTGGGATTGCAAATTTTTCTCAGAAATATCATCCAGGTAAAACTTTGTATATTCCCATCTTCCATCCTTTTGCATGCCAACACCATCATCTTTTATGGAAAATGAGTGGCTGAATGTGATATCCTCATTACTTTCTGTCTTACCAAATAAACCAAAGAAAATATCTTTGATCGCAGTACCGAGGCTTGTGGATTTTTTCTCTATTTCTCCAAATTCGACAATTGGTGCTTCTGAATCAACTTTCAGGTTTACCTCAAATGGATTACTGCACTTTACAGATTGACCATTACTATCACTGCTGAATAATGTAACAATCACAGAAGCCTCAGATGCATCTTTAGGATCCGGAATAATAATGTTGTCATCCTCTATTCTAGTATTTTTTCCTGCTTCTAATATAATACTTTTATATAAGAATGCCTTAGGTGCTAAAGACACAGATGCCCCCAAGTTCTTGTATTCCACGCCTTCCAGATCTCCTCTTATCCAAATATTATTTTCCGTGTCAATATATGCATTATTAAACTGAATATACTTACTGAAATCGTCGAATCCCTCTAAATCCATAGGCGTGATTTTCAGTGGATAATTATATGTCTTTTCATTAATTTTATAGTTCTTGTATTCCTTAATAACATTCTTTTCATCTACAAGACTTTTATCCGATTTCAGGTCAGGCGCGACTGCATCATAGGGTAAATCTGAGACAAGTGTGTCATCTTTTGTTATATCTTTTACTTCCAGTTTTTTAACCCATTTATCAATTGCCTCTTTATCTTTTTCCAGAACGGGCATCTGAGGATTTTCCCGAATCTGAACGGCCAATTCGGCTTCTTCTTTGCCATTCATAAATGGGGCTCCTGATTTACCATATTGTCTGGTAACATACCCATTCGTATTCGACTCGTCCTGAGATACAACTTCCAGGTCAATACCTCTTGGCTTAATTGTTATATCGGCCTTGATATCTCTTGCTTCATCTTGCAACTGCACTTTATAGTTATTCATATCTGCATCCTGAAGTGTGATATTTTCAACTCTTACTGTTGTATTCTCTTCTGCTTTGTATTCACCTGCATTTTCCTGTTTTATTTGAATCTGTACATTCTTAACTTTAAGATCCACATCTACCTGATTTTTGTCTTTAAATGACAATTTGCCTGTGCTGTCACCCATTGTCAAATTGAGTTCATGTTCCATGTCATATGTTTTTTCAACAATAAAGTTACTTTTATCTTTATCAACATAGACTGTTTTAGCCCCGATATTGACAGTTATAATCTTGGTTGACTGCATCCAGGATTCTGTCTCCTGTCTTGTGACAATAATCTTTTCTTGTCCAGTTTTTATAGCTTCTATTTTTGCAGAGGATCCATTATTTTGATTTATCTTCAGACATTGTCCTTCTACCGCTATCGTATAAACAGGATTTTCCGCCTTACCTTCAAAGGCTTCCGTATTTACTGATATATCAAATTCATCACCAAATACAACATTCTCCGGTGCATTCGTTGCAATTTTAATTTCCTGGCTGCCTTTATAAACCGCATTGTTTATCTCTTTGCTGACAGCAGCATACTGCCCCTCCGCACCGGTATACTCAGCTTTAAAAGTATATTTACCATTGCTTGGAAGCGTATAAGACATCTGTGCCATATTATCTTTAACGGAAACTTCCCCTATTAGATTGTCGCCACAGTAAAACTTGACATTCCCTGTCCCAAAGGTAATTTGCGCGGTCAGCAATACCTCTTTAACATCTACACCGTTTAAAGGATCAATTGAAAAGGTCATATCAGGAGTTGCAATATCCACCCCTACAGCAAAATTCTTTTGCTTTGCTCCGTATGGTGTATTCATCGTGACAGTTCCGACTGCATTTCCACTTTTTACTCCTGTTACTGCCCCTTCTGCCACTGTGGCAATCGATTCATCCGATATTGACCAGCTATAGGAAGCAAAGCTTACTGGGTTTGCCACATGAATCTGGTCTGAACTGTCAACCGCAATACTAACACTTTCCTTATCCAAAACAATATCTGCAAGCGCTATCTGGCTGCCTCCAAGATCAATATTGTCCTGACCTGCGGTTATAGGAACTACCTTTGTCACAAATCCTTCTTTTTCAATTACTGCCTCATAATTCTGGTTTGCCCCTACTTCACAGGAGAATGTACCTTCTGCATTTGTGGTTACTATAGTATCATCAATTGAGATCCTGGCACCTTCCACAGCAGTATCACCGCAAAGTATCTGACCATTTACAACGACTTTTGTCACTGTCGGAGCAGGCGGAATCACCTCACTGCTATCCCCTCCATCCACCGGAGGTTCTTCTGTCACCGGCAGTGTCTGCTGAGGCTCTTCTGTTACAGTCTGCTGCTCCCCCTCTGCCGCTGCCTGGGCTACACTCTGGGCACCTACCAACTCCTCCGGCAAAGCACTGACACTAACAGGTTCCATCACCATCCCGGCAATCATAGCGAATGCTATTACAAATGCTGTCAGCCTTTCCGATAATCTTCTTTTCCCTTTCATTTTTCTTGTACTCCTTTTCCTTTATTTTGCGTTATATATTGAAACACTCTTCCATTCAGCAGAAAATGCAGATACACGGAAGTGGTGAATAAGAATAAAGCAGCAAGTTCAAGTATCTGGTTTATGCCAAGAGTACGAATACAGTAAATGTTCAGACAGAGGGTTACGATCAGTATCCCATCTGAAATCGCTGCAAACTGGTTGCTGAAAAACCGAAGTCCGGAGGGTATCCTCCCTCTTGGTATAACTTGTTTCAGTTTTTTATGTTCTTTCCTGTATAACCAGAAATACAGGAAACACCCGCCTGCAATTCCCAGCCAAAATAAAACTCCAATCAGATATCCAACTGCTTTTTTTATTCCCTCATCCCCGGACAGCGGTGTAAGCAAAACCGCCAGGGATGTGAGGGCGAAACAGCCTGTGGATATCCATAATTTCTTCTTCATCTGTTGTCTCTCCATATCCTACCTTCTTAAAATGCAACTGTTCAGTAAATGTGCAAACCTGTCAGACAATTCTTTTCAAACGGCTTCCTCTGTATGAATGAGCATGACACTGTTGATCAGTTCAAATCTGCCGTAACGCTCATCCACATCCGCCTGGGCAATCTCCAGTGTATAGCCCCCTGTGCTTTCGGTCAGAACTTCTGTTGAATCCTGACCTGCCGTAAGGTCCGAGGAAGTCTTTGGATTCTGTACCACATCCTGAATATTAACTTTCCTCACTTTATTCAGTCGTTTGCTGGTGCCTGTGGATGGGGATGATCTTCTAAGCTGTCCTGTACGGGCATTGACTTCTTCCATCTCTTTGATCGTCTTTTTAACAGAACGTCCTGTACGGGCATTAAAAATATTTCTGATATTAAATTTAAAGGTAACTGTTTAGGAGCCCATTATTCAAATATTAATTCTGGATTTCCCATAAATGCATTTTTTATAGCTTCAACCGCA
>PPYE01319946.1_pt1 | contig 40083 bp, 35 predicted proteins | sample 1559881 | NCBI WGS metagenome assembly PPYE01 (sample SAMN08240022, study PRJNA423297) | Human gut metagenome, whole genome shotgun sequencing project. | reverse complement strand
GAAAGTATTACTCCCACTTCAAAAAAAGACTTGGAAAATATTATCAGCAGGTTCAATAAAAGTCCGTATTTCAATACCTTTTATTATTTTGGAGGAAAAAATTATGAAATATCACCCACTACAGGAAAAGAAATTAATATCTATCCGATCCTTAAACGTCGGTTTGGAGAAAGACATGGCAGGTTCTTTCCGCTTGAAGAAAACTATACGGAACTGTTTGATATATCGTCAGATATTATTATCCCGGTTTATTATGAATATGCATTAGGTACACACCAAAGTGAAACAATAATTACTTTCGACAGTTTAAGGCATGCTCTTAAATGTGATATATTATTGGAAAGTAATATTGAAGATCGAAAAAAGCATCATCACCAGTTTCATTATTCAATAAATAATGAAACTAAAAAACATCTACTCCCAACGGGAGATAAAAGCTTCGAAAAGGAAGACTATCTAACACTACATTTTAAGGGTCGGGTAATTAATCGTTTCCCATGTCACTCACTTGCATTTTATATTCACGATAGTAACGGATACTGTAAATTTGATATTGTATTTTTTAAAGATTTCTCTAAATTCGTACGATATATAGCTACTTTCATGATTATTCTGATTATGTTCAGCATAATATTATATACGTATATTTGTTTAAAAAAGTTTTTTAGACAGAAAAGGTATGAAAGAATTAAAGTGGAATTAGAAAATAAGAAAGACGGGGATATGAGTCCAACTCTGACTGAAGAATAAAAAAATATATCAACAATGGAACCCACTTTTCCCTTTTTATACTCTTAATAATTCGTATCAGGTAGGCTTGATGTATACTGAATTCTTTCACTCATTGGTGTAGAATTGTTAGATAAAATGCTAGCTTTTCAAGGTGGTCGAAAATTTTGACCACCTTGGGTTTATCACTATTTATCAATGTTATATCGTAAGCACCCGATAAAGTACCCGTTGCCCTACTGTCCGGATGTCTCTTACTTTGCAATTAAAAAAGTAGATCATGAGACACATAATGAGCAAAGAAGATTTTCTGTCAATTCTTGACCGCCAGCAACAGAGTGGACTCACCATCAAAGACTTTTGTGAGAATGAGGCTTACTCCGTATCCTGTTTCCATTATTGGAAATCGAAATATGGGCACACAGCCATTAAATCTCCCCAAAGGTATAGATTATGGCAGGATACCGGGTTCGTCGGGCACAAACCCGAAGGAGTCCAGGTATGCATGCCTATCAAGAAACCTAAAGGGAAAGAACTCACAGAGATACAGAAGAAAGAAAACAAACGTATTTCTGGTATTCGTATCAAAGTGGAACATGCTATCGGGGGAGTGAAAAAATGTCGTATTGTCAAAGAACGATTTAGATGCCATAAATTCGAATTTGAAGATATGGTGATTCTATTAGCTTGCGGATTACACAACTTTAGAATAACGCAAAGAATCAGGTATGTAAAACTTTAATCTATATAATGTCTAATATAAAAAAGCGAAATCATCCTTTGTAACTAAAGAAAGACTGCATAGCTCAATCCTCTCACGTATCCAATCAGAATGAAAAATATAATAACCATTAAAAGGAGGCGATGACAATGGGCCACCTAACTTTGAAAGAACTACAAAAGTTGTAAATCTGCCTTTTATCCATTAAGTAAGCAATATTAGAGGAAATAACTACTACAAGGTAGTCGAAAATTTCGACTACCTGCATTTTTCCCATTTAGTGATATGTTGTATCACGCCCATTTGGTACTTTATTTTTATTTCCAGATACACAGGCAAATATTACATATACATGGTAGGACAAATGAAAGACTAATGATGGAAATCGGTACTATTCTCTTTGTATTTAAACAGGTACCGATTTAACATCCATCCATTGTCTTTATATGACCTTCTATTGTCCTTTAGGATGGAAAAAATAAAAAAATAGCCTCTCAAATTAACTATTTGGGAGGCTATTTCCTTATTTTTCTCTAAAATGTCCTTTTAGGTTCGAGCGAAAGACGGGATTTTAACCTCCTCTCGCCATTGTATTGTAAATCAACATCTTTCAAACATCCAGCAAAGACATTGGTACCGATTTAGTACCTTTTTTTTGTCCTGTATTGTCCTACAGATATTCTCTAATGTCTGTTTTACTTTTCGGGTTCAAAATTACAACCTTTTTTCGAAACTGCCAAATTATTGATAAATAAACGTATTTTTTCATGTGCAAGGTGCAGCCTACTATATAAATAGGCTGCACCTTGCACAGATTTCAAAGCTAGCATTATAGTTCAACCATGGGTTATCTTGTTTCCAAGATAGTAAGCATAATAGGACATTTCTATTGTACTGGTGTCTTATTTTATTTGAAGTTTCCACTGTCAATCTTAGATTGACATAACACTAGCAAGGTTTTATAGATAATAAAATAGAATTTGTTGATCTAGCATCAAGACGTATGCTATTGACATTTAATTAGATTATACAAAGTTATAAATTCTTTTTCAAGTAATGCAATGTCATAACCTTTGGGGCGACTTAGGCCAGAAAAAGAAGTACCTTGGTATAAATTAACAAACATAGCTGAGAGAATGTCTATATTCAGGTCATTTTTAATTTCTTTCCTTTCTATAGCATTAGTTATAACCATCCGCCATAAATCTTGCTCCTTTTCCTGCCATTTCTTGGTTATATCTTGCATATCTTTATAATAACTTAGAGCATGAAATTCGATATGAAATTTAGCCAAATTCATATTATATATCCCCATGGAACGATATTTTTGTATTTCATCTTTACACTTTGATAAAAACTTTTTTATGAATTCAAGCAGACTATTAATGTCTTCCCCTATTAGACTACTCGCAGAAGATTCGTATAAAACAAACTTTTCAATTACAGCGTTAAATAACAGCTCCTTACTCTTATAATGATACAATATTGCTCCCCTACTTAACCCTGTTACTTTTTCTAATTCAGCAAATGTAACATGGTCGTACGGTTTAGAAACATATAGCTTATAAGCTTCAAGTAATAAAAGGTCCTTCGTTTTCATATGCATATTGGATAAAGTTACAAATATAGAAAAAAAACGGCATGTCTTTCTAACAGATACTTAAGAATCACTATTATATTTTCATTTTTGAAAGTTTATTTGCTGAATATTAGATAATTAAAAAATATCTGCACTACATAATAAAATATAAACATGCATTATAATAATGCGATAATGGCCATATTTAGTGGAATTTTATATATTTATGTCTTGTCTTAATTGATAATTTTACATTTCTATTTTTTTTCTTAACTTTGTACCGAACATACTGTATAATAACACATATATTAATCAAGTTTATGGAAAATTTCTCTGTTAATTCTTCTAAGAATAGAAAAAGTATTGACAATTCAATCTTAGACAAAGTCGAACAATTTCAGCAAGAACTTAAACTTCATGAAAAATACAAATTTAATTCTTATAAAAAGCATCCTTATGTAATAGGTGCTTCTAAAAAGAACACTAAATTTCATGATAGATTTTCCCAAGAAGAGAGATCGGTAGTGATGTTTGGGTCAAATAGCTATTTAGGAGTTGCCGAAATTGAAGATGTCACAGAAGAGGCTATCCGAGTATTGAGGGAATTTGGCATAGGCTCTGGTAGTTCTTATCCTTTAACAGGGCATACTATCTATCATGAAGCACTAGAAAAAAAGATTTCAGAGTTATATAATTGTGAAGACGCTGTAATATTCTCGTCTGGCTATGGAACAAATTTAGGCCTGATAAGTGCTCTGGCTCGCCCTAATAATTTGATTATTCATGACAGGCTAAATCATGCGAGTTTAATTGACGGAACTATCTTATCAGGTGCTTCTATGAAGCGTTTCAAGCATAACAATATGGGATCTTTAATAGAAATACTCGAAGAGACAAAAGACGAGTATAAAGGTAAAACCATTATAGCTTCAGAAGGAGTGTTTAGCATGGATGGAGATATAGTAAATCTACCCGAGCTAATCGCTATTTCGAAAAAATATAACACACTTTTAATTTTGGATGATGCCCATGGGTTAGGTGTAATTGGAGAATGTGGAAAAGGAAGCTTTTCTTATCATAATATAACAGAACATGATAATGTTATAGTTTCTGGTACATTAAGCAAATCTATTGGTGCTGTTGGGGGATTTGTGACTGGAAAAAAAGAAATAATTGATTATATCAGGATATACGCTCGTTCCACTTGCTATTCTACAACTCTGCCCCCCAACATATGTGCTGCTGCTATTAGAGTTATAGAAATCATGGAAAATACAGATATTGTGGAGAAATTGAAAAACAATTATAAATATGCGATAAGTGAATTTCATAAAAACGGCTTCAATATAATGAATACAGAAACCGCTATTATACCAATAATTATAGACTGTGCTGTTTTAGCAAAGCTAGCAAATGACTTGGAAAAAAATGGAATTGTAGCGAATCCCGTATTTCCGGATGCAGTTCCCCAAAATAAGACAAGAATAAGAATTAGCATAATGGCGTCGCATACAAAAAAAGACATTGATTATTTATTATCAGTAATGATTAATTTATTTGATAAATATGGACTTCCCAGGAGATGAAATTTCTTTTGAATGGATAACGGATATAGCTAATATCGATAGAAATGAATGGAATAATATTTATGGAGATGGAGTACTGAATAATTACAACTTCTTCAAATCAATGTTTATTTCTGATTTTGAAAATGTTGATTTTTCATATTTGGTGATTCAGAATAAAAAGAGAATCTTGTGTATTGTTCCATGCTTTACATATTTGTTAGATATACAACATATTTCATCCAGTGGATACATAAAGAAAGCAATTAAAATTATCCGAAAAATATTTCCAGGTTTTTTGAAAATTAAAACATTTATAATAGGTTCATATGTATCTACCTGTCACCATCACATTGGGATCTTGAAAGAGACACCTCAATATCTTATGTCAAAAATTAGAGATGTCGTAAATAAAGAAGTAAAGAACCGCGCCCGGAAAGAGAAGTCTTCTCTTATTCTAATAAAAGAAGCCAGTAGTGGAGAGATTAATAATGTGATTTCATTTTTTGATTCAAACTTTCTCTTTTTTGAGGAATATCCTAGAGCGGTTATTCCCGTTAGTGATTTTTTAGGGGATTACCCATTATTTCTCAAAAAAAAGCATCGAAAGACTTACAGGAAATATATTACTGAATTTAACAATCTTTACAAATGGGAAATTATAGAAAACTATGAGCAGTATATCCCCCATTTTTATGAGTTGTATAAAAAAACGTGGAAGAAGTCAAATACAAAATTTGAATTTCTAAATGAAGATTTCTTCAAGAATTTAATAAAAAACCTTCCTGAACAAACCTTCTGTTTGATAGCCCGAAATGACCACGGAGATATTCTGCTCATGGAAATATTATTAGAAGATGAAGAGAAGTTGATTCCATTTTATTTAGGCATAGACTATACAGGTGAAAATACAACAATACTGTATTTAAATAATATATATAAGGTTGTTAAAGAGGCCAAAGCAAGAAAAAAACGTATTGTTGAACTAGGTCAAACTGCTTATTATCCCAAAATAATGTCAGGAGCTTTAGTTGAAAAAATGTATTTAGGATTTTATTCATATAAAAAAATCTGGAAATATCTTATTAAACATATTTTTAAGTATATATTCACCCCTATTGAAATATTCCCCAATGTTTATTTAGAACAATATAAAAATATAGCAAAAGAACATTGTGAGGCTTTGGAATATAAAATTTATAATTAGTGTCGTATTTTAGTATAATCCGACCATGGAACAAATATCCACACCTGAATTTATATATCTCAAAGTTTTCTATAAATATAAAACCATGAGCGTATAATCCAGGTGTGGTATCAATATCAAAAATCCCTGATAATTTCACATACTGTGTTGATTGAAGTACAAAATTGGATTTTTACCTGTTGAATATCAGGGTTTTAAGAAAGGAAAATAAACAATGGGTAACGATTTAGAAACGAGCGAAATTCTTCGGTCTGCTTTCTTTTCCATTGTTTCAAATAACTCTTTTGCAAATATAATAAAATAAATTTGGATGTTACCACAAAGTAACGTATATTTGCTGTTACTTTGTGGTAACATAAATATTTAATTATGGCAAAAGACAATAAAGCACTAAAAGACAGAGAATTAACAGAAAATAGAATTCTCGAAGCTGTCGGGGATATTATTTCAAACGAGGGCTTTGAGAAATTAGGAGTAAATATAGTCGCTCAAAAGGCAGGTGTTTCCAAAATGCTAATATATAGATATTTTGGAGGATTAGATGAATTGATAGCCAAATACATACTTCAAAAAGATTATTGGATTAATATTACAGCCAATCCCAAGAAAGCAGCAAATATAAGCCTACACATAAAGCAGTTGTTTAGGGAACAAATAGCCCAATTACGGAAAGACATAACTCTGAAGAGGCTTTATCGTTGGGAATTATCGACGAACAACCCGATTACTAATCAGCTTCGGAAAAAAAGGGAGGAGAATGGTTGCTACTTGATAAAAGTTGTCAGTGAATTAACACAATCCTCTCAAAAAGAAATAGCATCACTTGCCAGCATTTTATCTGCATCTATCAGTTATCTGGCTTTATTGGAGGAACTTAATCCCATATACAATGGAATTGACCTTCAAAGTGATAAAGGTTGGGAGCAAATAGCCCAAGGAATAGATTTAATCATTGATTTATGGATACAAAATATTAGAAAATGAAAAGAACAAGTCTTTTATTAATCTTCATATTGATTTTTATGAATACTATATACGCACAGAATCAGGATTTTTTATTTATGGTTGAGCAAGCTGTAAAAGCTCCTTCCGGACATAATACGCAACCGTGGCTATTTAATATTAATGAAACAAGCATAGAGATTCATCCTAATCTTGACAAGTCATTACCCATAGTTGATTTTGACAACAGAGAATTATTTATCACTCTTGGGTGTGCCACCGAAAATCTATGTATAGCTGCATCCCATAAAGGCTACAAATCCGCAGTTTCATATGGTAAAGACGGTATTATTACGATTAATCTGGTAAAAGACGATTCCGTAAAAGTAGAACCGCTGTTTGAGCAAATAGCCATTAGACAAACCAACAGAAGCGTTTATAGTGGCGGTAAGATTCCAAAAGAAACGATAGCTATATTGAAATCTATTGCTCTTGAGCCAAATACAAATATACATTTCTATGAAAATGAGACACAGGATTTCGATTCTATAGCTAACTATGTAGTGAAAGGGAATACAATTCAAATGAAAGACAAGGCTTTCAAACAGGAACTTATGGAATGGATGCGCTACAATAAAAAACACCAAAATAAAACAAATGACGGATTAAGTTATGCCGTTTTTGGAGCTCCCAATTTACCGATGTTTATTATCAAACCCATTATGTCCAAAGCAGTAAATGAGAAATCCCAAAACAAAGGCGACAGGAAAAAGATACAGTCTTCCTCTCATTTGGTTTTGTTTACGACACACAATAATACTATTGCAGAATGGGTAAATTTAGGCAGAAGTCTTGAACGTTTTCTGCTTAAATCTACGGAGTTAGGTATTATTCATGCATATTTAAACCAACCTAACGAGATTAGGGAACTGTCGTTGCAAATGGCGCAAACATTAAATATTTCCGAAGAATATCCAACTATTTTATTACGGCTTGGGTATGGAGAAAAGATGCCATATTCTAAACGAAAGGATATAAAAGATATGATTATAAGAAATTAATTGTCAATATCATACAGCATAAAACAGGGCTTCGGTCTGACAATCAATATTTACCATTAAATTTTATGCTTATGAAAAGTTTTGTTAAACGCTCTCTTACAGCGGGGAGCACAACTATAATAATCAAGGTAAATGAAACTTAATGATTCAAAGTCATATCAACATATAACAAGGAGGTAATAATATGAAATTAAGCAATTTGATTGTAGCAGTTCTGCTTTTAATGGTTGGTTGTAGTAACGATACTCCAGAAGAACTCAAAGGAGGATGGTTTTTAATTGATAATAAAAATGAGATTATAGGCAATATGCTTTTTAGCAAACGGGATGTTGATATGGTATGGATAGATTCTTCTTATGTTGATGGGAAAAATGTCTATAAGATAACGGGATGTTTCACACCTGATGCAACAGTAAAATTATCTGCGTTTACTGAACAAAATATTGGGAAAAGGTTAGGGTTTGCACTCGATGAAGAAGTTATAACTTCTGAATTTATTGAATGGGAAAATGATAAAAGGCGATTCTTTATCATATCTGCCAATAAATCTAAGGTTCAGAGAGTTTATGAGAGTTTATTAATTGGAAATATATTTGAGCCATGAAAACATTACAATTCAAAAGTATAGCGATATTGGTATTCGTAGCATTTGCTGTTGCGTGTAGCAATGAGAAAGATGAAGATAATTCTCTTAGGTTACCTTCTTTCGAGGATAATAAAATTACACTTCTTTACCCAGATGGTAAAGGCAGTATTGCAATAGCCGGTGGTGTACAACCCTATTCCGTACACTGTGATTCGGAGATATTAAAAGTATATATGGACAAAGACCCTAATTATTTTAAATATGAAGTGCGGGGAGTAGGAGAAACCCCTATTAAAATTTCAGATGCTTCGGGTCAGTCATTGGTTTTGGATGCACTAATAAGATACAATGAGTGGAGCGTGGAAATCACAGAGCATTCTGTTTCTGTGGAAGGAGACGACATGACAATCGCAGCCCAAAACGAGTTAAAAGAAAAAGTGCTTACCTCTATTCCTGTAAAAGTGGGAGGCGGTTATAAATTTATCTTTACGGAAAAGAAAGCAGGTACTTTATATGTTTATAAAGAACGATTCGGGGGGGAGTATAGTCAGGGTACTTTCTCGGTTAATTATTTGGATGATATGTCCCGAGAGGATTGGGTATATACCCTCACATTTGACGGAGAAGAGCATAATTATTTACAATGTTTATTACTTCGTTCCCGTAGTACAGAACCATTAGTTCCATTTTCTTTTTATGAAGAACTTACAGATGAATATAAGGCAGAATATCCGGAATTAGAATCGGTGATCGCATATCAACATTTTCTACAATAAGCCTTTAAATAGTTATCATACAGCATAAAACAGGACTTCGGTCTGATTATTAATATCACATTTAATTTTTATGCTTATGAATGAATTATTAAGAAAGAGGTTAATCAGGTTATTATCTGAACCTACACAAGTCACAAACGAAGAAATGGAAAGTGCCTATGGATGCTTCTTGAAAAGAGTAGAAACTATCAATCGGTCCGAAAAAGACTACTCAAAGATTTATCGGATATTGAGTAACACTCGTGTTGAGTTAGTATCCATAGAAACACTTTATCGGTACGAGCAGGGGGAAAAATGCCTATAAATTAACCTATCTTCAAAAGGCTTTAGCCCTTGTCAATGCTGAATTAGAGTTGTTAAACCTCAAAATTCAGTATCCCGAACAGTTCCAACAATCCAACGGGCAAACATTTGTTTCCGACCTTTATATACTCCCTAAGTCGAAAGACTTGGGGATTGTTAGTTTGGCGGAGATAGTTGTTGCCCTTTTCTTTTCAAAGAAAGTATTCCAACGGAATGGGAAACCCGCACACTTGAATCAGATTGCACACGCTTTTGAAACATTGTTTAATTGCAATTTTGGCAGTATTTACGACCAGCAAGAAAAGGTTTTCAACCGTAAACCGTTCAATCGTACCAAAGCACTCGACTTTCTGCGTAACCTTATAATCCGAAAGGATAAGGAGAGCAAGAATAAACAAGATGAAAAATAATCATTTTGTAACAGTTTAATTAATAGAGTATTACGTAAATCTTTCGGGGGAGTAGTTAGCTACTCCCCTTTTTCTGTTTCTTCGTTCTTCCGTCCTTTGCTTCATCAATCGATTGATAAACAGATTGTAAAACTTAAGACAAAGTAAATCATGTATATCGACAATGAAGATTTTGAAATGTGGATGCAAAAGCTATCCAAAAAGTTAAGTGAAATTGGTCAGGACTTGAAAGCCCTGATTAATACCGACAAGGTATTCGACAAGGACGAGAAGCTACTCGATAACCAAGACTTAGCCTTTCTTCTTAAAGTGTCCAAACGTACCCTGCAACGTTACAGGTCGGACGGAAAGCTACCCTATTTTATGATAGGACATAAGACCTACTACAAAGTGAACGATGTCCGGGTATTCGTCCATACGTATATGGACTATTGGGCATCCCAAGAATTCGACAAGAAGCACCCCAAAGAAGAAGATAAAGACGAAAAAGATGAATAATTCCGCTTGCTTAGTCTAACGCGGAATAGTGTAAAGGAAAGAGGCGGTTCTCGGTTCATCGCCTCTTCTCTAACGCTCCGCATTTAGCAGAAACGACTTCGCCTGACGGCTCCGTCTGTTTCGCTAAATTGAGCAAGAGGGAACCGGACAAGTCCTGTTCTTTCCTCTTGCCCTGCGGGGCAAAGCCTTCGGCTTTAGTGCTTTAGGATAAAGCACAGTTATAACACTTGCTATAACTTGAATTGATACACAATTCATTTTAAGCAAGTTAAGTATATAAATAGCTATAAAATAGTTATAACTATGGCAAAACAGAATAGAAATATCATATTTAAGACGATTGCGATAGATGCGGAAACCAATCGCTTAGTAGAAAAAATCTGTAAACGCTATTCGTTGAAAAAGGGAGAAATTGTAAAACTGGCTTTCCTCTATCTGGAAAAGGCGCATATCAACCCTGCCGACGCTCCCGAATCGGTAAAATCGGAACTTACCAAGATAAACAAACGTCAGGACGATGTAATCCGATTTATCCGAAAATATGAGGAAGACCAACTAAATCCGATGATACGCACAAGCCATTCAATAGCCGTCCGTTTCGATAGCACCGTGAAAGAGCAGAAAGAACTGATAACTTCGGAAATAAGCACCTCACGGGAGTTGCAGGATAATGTTCTGAAAAAGATAACCGAAACATTCAACCAACATGCCGGAGTAATTAACAACCAAGCCAAACAAATCAATGACCTCGTCCAAGTCCTAAACTCATCATCCAAGAAGCAGGAGCGGAATAACAATAAACTTTTAAAGCTGATTTCCCTGTATTCGGAATTAGCAGCTTGTGGAGTAATGGACGGTAAACGGAAAGAGAACCTAAGAACAGAGATTAGCGACCTGATAAACGAATAGTAATAACGGCAATCCCATGAACATAGATTTCCCGCCACCGTCCAAAGGCACATACAACAATGCAGGCAGTAGCCGAAAGCTCTGTAATTATTTGGAACATGAAGATATGGAACGTATGGAGCGAGGAATCTATACAGAGGGGTTCTTTAACCTTACAAATGATAATATCTACAAATCACAGGTTATAAAGGATATAGACGGCAATATCGGTCAGCTACTTAAAACGGATGCCAAGTTTTACGCTATCCATGTCAGCCCGTCCGAGAAAGAACTCAAAGCTATGGGAGCAACGGAACAGGAACAAGCCGAAGCCATGAAGCGGTATATCCGTGAAGTGGTCATTCCAGAATATGCCAAGAACTTCAACAAAGAATTATCGGCAGAAGATATAAAATTCTACGGCAAAATACATTTCGACAGGGACAGGTCAGATAATGAGCTGAATATGCATTGTCATTTGATTGTCAGCCGTAAAGACCAATCCAACAAAAAGAAGCTATCGCCACTTACCAACCATAAGAATACCAAGAAAGGAGCAATCAAAGGCGGGTTTGACCGCAAGAACCTGTTCCGGCAGACGGAGGAAGGCTTTGACAAACTATTTAGTTACAGCCGTCCGCGAAGCGAATCCTTTGAGTATTACAATACGATGAAGAATGGCAGTATATCCGACCAACTAAATATGCAAGAACGACAGATTAAAGAGACCACCCAAATACAAAATACTGTTCCCGATGAAAGAGAAAATATGCAACCTGTCAATATTGAAAATAAGTTTGAAAATAAACAAGATAACAACCTTTCAGATATACAACCTATAAATCAGGAAAATAAGAAAGAAAATAGCCAATCCGATTCAGGGTTATTCTCTGTATTGGGAATCCTCACTCCCGAACCGGGTAACGGCAATGAAGAACAACCTATCAAACGACCCAAGAAAAAAAAGCAGCCCAAGCAAGGACAAAGAAGAAGATAAACCGTAAAAATCAACAACATGAACGAATATGAAGAAATCCGAAAAGAGATAGATATCTACCTGATGAAGCGTTTCGGATATCGCAGTTCCCTTGTCAGCCTTACACCTGATAATATCGTAACAACCCAGAGGAACAGCCGGATAGACCTTTATTTGCGTATCCGCAGAGTTGAAAGCCTGTTCCCACCCGATTGCCTTATTATAGCCCGAATCGGGTTCAGTCTGGAACGTATAGGGCATGGGACACATTTCATCCGGTTCCTTTCAGAAATAGCGGTAAAATACGGATTTAAGCATATCGGAATAGAATCTACCAACGAAAAAAGCAGTTCGTTTGCCGAAAAATTGGACTTCCTTTCGATAGACGGTTCTAACTATGTGGTATCAGTAGAGAATCTCCTATTATTTTTTCAAGATAGGAGATAGTAAAATTCTTTATTTATTTGATTTACAAAGGTACATGCAGGGAATAGAACGCCAACACCGAGCCGCAAGCGGTTTTTAGAAATTTCTTCCTTTTTGCTCCACAAAAAGAGTAAATTTCTAAAAAGTGCAGTCTTATCTATTCCCTGCATGAATGAGATGTATATCAATTAAAAAAAGAAAAAAATATGTTGTTGGGGATTGAGTGTTTGCGCCAGATACAGCCACTTCCCGCCATTGCACCCTATTTCCCGAAACCAATCGACTAATAGTTTTCCTTTGCCTGAAAATCATTGCAATGAGGATAATTCCAATAATCAGTAAAAACAAATTTTATTATGGATATAACAGCAATCGAAAGCAGAACGTTCGAGCAGATGAAAGAGCGTTTTAAAGATTTCTCCGGGCAGGTAAAGAACCTTTGCGGGGATAATCAGGACAAAGAAAAATGGTTAGGGAACGAGGATGTTTGCGGGCTTCTGCAAATATCGCCCAGAACATTACAATTTTACAGGGATAACGGTATCCTGCCTTATTCGCAGATAGGGCGTAAGTGTTATTACAGGGTATCGGATATAGAGAATTTAATCAGTCAATCACAAGTCAAGAAGTAACAGCAATGGAAGCAAAGAATGTCAATTTAGATAGCTTGGTCGGCAACTGGGAGAGCAACAACCTGAATCCGACAGTTATCATATATCGAAACGGGGAAGGCTATTTACTTAGCGTAATCCACATGAACGAAACGAGCAAACAGGCAAGTCCTGCAACCTATGAGATACAGGAGGATGAGGACGGGTTATTTATCAACTACAACCTGAAACGGGCGGCTATCGGCTATGATACAAAACTGGATATATTAACTATCGCCGCATTGGGCGACTATATACGGAACTAAAAAAATACAATAATGGAAATATTAGATAAGAAATCAACGGACATAGCTTCTTTCTTCACGGGATTAGATGAACTGCTGGATACCATTCAGCAAGCCCTTAAAAACCGTACTCCGCACCTGAACGGAGAAAAATTCCTATCAAACCGTGATGTGTGCCGGATGCTCCACATTTCCTCCCGCACCTTGCAGGATTGGCGGGATACAGGAAAAATCCCGTTTATTCAGATTAAGGGAAAGATTCTGTATAAGGAATCGGAAATAAACAAGCTGTTAGAAACAGAAGTCAAATAAATGAAGAAAGCCCTGGTTAATGCTACAAATCAGGGCTTTCTATTCTTATTGGTTATTATCGCCTTTCTTCCGGGAGAAACTTTCCCGCCGTGCTATAAATGTGTTTACCGGATTTTCCGGCAATTCATATTTCCCCTGAATCCTTTCCGCTAAGTTCGTCATATCCTCATTGATTTTGGTGCGGGTTATTTCCGCATAGATTTGGGTAGTGGCTATATCCTGATGACCGAGCATCTGGCTAAGTGTTTCTATCGGAACGCCTTGCGAGAGGCAGACCGAAGTCGAAAACGAATGCCTTGCCATATGGTAGGAGAGCGTTTTAGTGATACCGGCAGCTTTGGCGATTTTCTTTAGCTGTACATCCATATTCTCTACCGTTGTCATTTTGAAGACTTTTCCGTCCCGACCTACAAAATTCGTATTCCGGTATTTCTCCATGATACGGATAGGAACTTCCAACATCGGTATATAGGAAGTGCTTCCGGTCTTTTGGCGGTTCAGTACAATCCAAAGACTGCCGTCTTCCCGGCGGTGGATATTCTCATGGCGCAGGTTTACCATATCCGCATGAGCGATGCCTGTAAAGGTCGAGAACAGGAACATATCCCGGACAAAATTGGAGGTATCACGTTTCATTTGTACCTGCATTAACCGTTCTATTTCATCCATAGACAACCACCGCCGTTTTAGGATTGGGCGTTCCGGTCGGTAATCAAAAAATGGGTTTTGAAGCAACAGACCTTTGTTTAAAGCCCGTTTTACAATCGTTCGTAGCGGTTTCATGTAGAACATTACTGTTTTCGGAAGAAATTGCAGATTCACTTTCATGTAGTAGTCGTAGGCTTCGATAAAGGAGTAATCAGCCTGCCCGAACGGAATATCAGGTACTCCGTATTTTCCTAAAAGGAATTTTTTCAGAAGCCTGTAAACCTGACCATATTTTTTATACGTGGAAGATGTAACCAGTATGCCGACTGCCTGCCGTTTCTCTTCAATCAGTTGGGAAAACTCCTGCATCAACGTATTGCGGTTAAGACCAATCCCCCGCAAAGCGTTTTTCAGGGATTCGGCGGTAATATAGCTTTTCGTTTCCAACAGGGTTTTATAATGCCCGTCAAGTTCAGCCCTGTATTTTTCAATATGTTTATTGACCTCATTGGCTTCTTTGGTGTTTCCTATGGCTATTCCCTGTTTGGCACTCCACCTGTCGGGGAACAAGTCGATACCCGTACCGAATGCCGTACTTTTACCGTCCACGCTGATACGTCCCATTACCGGACACTTACCTGATTTTTTCTTCTTGCTTGTATTGAGATAAAACAAGACGCTGAATGTACTTCTATTGTTTTGCATAATAATTCTGTATTTGATTGTTGTTATATTCCATTACCCTACATAGTTGAGTTTACCGGAAAGACGTTTGGAGAGTTCTTTCATGTCGTTTCCAATTTTCTCGTTATTAAGACGTGCATAACGCTGGGTAGTATGGATGTTCTTATGCCCCATCATCCGGCTGACACTCTCTATCGGTACGCCTTGCGAAAGGCAAATTTGAGAGGCGAATGTGTACCTTGCCACATGATAGGATAAAGCCCTGTTTATACCGCAGTTCCTTGCTATCCGCTTCAATCCGACATTGACCTGTCCCAAACTCATGGACGGGAAAACCTTTCCGTCAGGTGCAATCCCCTTATAGTGTTCCATAATCCGGACAGGTATATCCAACAGTTTTACGTTGAACGTCGTTTTCGTCTTTTGGCGGTCGGCAGAAATCCACAGGCTGCCGTCATCTTCGGTAATAATATCTTTCCATGACAGTTTATGTACATCGGCGTATGATAAGCCCGTGAGCGAAGAAAACACAAACATATCACGGATAAAACTCTGGGTAGCCGATTTTAGGGGCGTAGTCATTAACTTGCCAAACTCTTCGGAAGTTAGCGAGCGGTTCGGAGTTTCTGTTTTTCCTACATCATAGCCCTCAAATGGCGGGCGGGTAATGATATTCCGGTGCAATGCCAAGCGGATAACCTTATTAAGCAAAACTATCCTTGCTTTGACGGTTCTCGGCTTCATTTTACGGTTTACCCTGAAATAGAAATCCAATGCTTCAATGAAAGGCAAATCCAACTGGCTTAACGGAATATCCTCAACATGATATTTCTCCCGAAGAAAGTGTTTGAGTTGCCTGTAAAGTATTTCATGTTGTTCATACGTACCTTCCGCCCGGTCTATTCCGATTCTCGCCTTAAAATCTTGCATCATTTCCTCAAACAGGGAAAGCAGGGTTATTTGTGCAGTAGCTATTCCCTGAAAGGCGTTTTTAACATCCACAGCGGTAACTGTTCCGGTACGCTTTAGAATATCCGTATAATGGGCGTGTATAGTGAGATTAATTTTATTAATCTCACGGTTGAGCCTGACAGCCGTATGGCTTTTCCCGGTTGCCCGTCCTGATTTGACGTGCCAGAGACGTTCCTCTACTTTCTGTTTGGTACTGAATTGGGCGATGCTGTTCCCAATGATGATTTTCCCAATAATCGGATAAGCGATATTTTCGCCAACCCTACATTTTTCTAATCTACTTTCCCTTTTCAGGTAAAAAGATACTTTCAATTCTTTGTTCATAACACTCACATTTTTAAGTTGATAAAATTACTTCCTTTGTGAGTTATTCGAACAATGTAAACCGCAGACAAACAGTGTTATAATAAGACAATTAAGGTCATCGAATTGCCGTATTTTGCTCCGCTGGAAACGGGTAACGTTATAGAGACGGAATGTTTGCTTCAAACCTCATAAAACGGCTTTTCAGCCATTCGGCAACTAAAGACACTCAACGTCAATCATTTCTCATTATCAGCCAATTACCCTCTTTTTCTTCCTTTCTCGTTTTGCACTTCCTGTTTTTACTGCAACATGACGAATAAACAATTTTATTTACTGTCCTTTTCTGTTAATATTGATTCGAGGGCTTTAAGTAACTTGCTGAGAAATTTAGGCCGACAAATCTTTCTTCTTACCACATCTACATATGTTCTGGAGTATTTACCTAAGTCAATGTTGAAAAGCTGCCCAAAGGCTTCAACAATATCCTTGATGTCTACATCTCCATTGTTTATACACTTGGCGCGATGAAGTGCATAAATCAATTCAACTAAATCGATTTTATTTGCAGTCCAACGCATTTTAGTAATAATGTTGATTTTCTTAGATTTGCTTTTTAAATCCTTTCCTACAGTAGCCTGATAGTGCTGATAAAGCTGAATGTAGTCAATTTCTGCTTGTAAGTAAGACAAGACATTTTCATAGAAGTCGTTTAGAATAGCTCGGTGAGATTGGGATTCTTCATTTTTTTTTAAGACTTCCTTTTTTTCTATACATTAGCTCTGCCTTTAAATGGACGATATAACGATAACCACTAAATGGGTTTATATCGTCGTTAACCGTTTCATAGACTTTTTGCTTGATCTTAATAGCGATATTAAGCAATTCTTTTTCACATAACCCTTTTCTCTCCGTTGCTTCTTTCAATTCGTTAAGAATTGAATCATTGTAAATTGCATCCATTTTAATTTGAATTTGTTAATTAATACTATATTTATAAACAGTACATACTGTATACAAATATAGTGTTTCCCGCATTAAATCAAGCAATAATTTATCATGATGCTGTTATATAGGGCATATAACACATTTTAATTCATTTGACGCACATTTTGCTGAACATATCACAAACAGTACAAACAGTATATTTAAAATAAAACAACTGAATACTTTAAATGAATAGCCATCATTCTTATGATGGCTATTCATTTAAAGTATTAGAGTTTCAGACCTTTTGTCATCTCTTTTTTCCCCATTTTGGGCGGAGAGCTTCCCGCTGATACAGTAACGAGCCTGTCTCCCATAATCTCCTTAATTCCCTGCAATGTATCTGGTAACGGATTTTCCTGTATAACATAAGATCTCGGTCTTTCCTGCGATTGGTTCTGATTATGAATATTTGGAATATTCTCCGCTTGCCCCTCACTTTCTTCAATAGGTTTAAGCGAAAGTTGGATTTCACGTTCTAACTTAATCAGGTCGTCTTTCAGAATTTTCAGTTCAGGTTCTTTTCGCCAACTGCTTTCAACTACCTCTTTGAGTACCGGAATATCCTTTTCCAACTTCTCATTATCGGATTGATATTTCTCTAATAATTTAGGCATAGTATCGAGCGCATTGAGAAAATTCTGTGCCGCCGTCTTCGGGTCGGATGCCATTACCCCATGATTGTAGTTATAGAGAATATCTCCCTCCCCCTTTATAAAGAAACGGTTCTGAATCACATCAAAACCATCTTTAGCAGTGGTTTCGGATTTGACTAACAGGTCAAAGCCATACAGGGAACCTATTTTTTCATGCAGTCCATAAGTACGGGCTTTCTCCGAGATCTCATTCAGCTTTGCTCCTACCTCCTTCGGATTGCTGCTCTGTAATCCGTCCAACTGAACGGGATTCAGACGGGTAACGCCGTCCGGCTGAAACTTGACACGGGAATTAAACGCCTCCATATCTTTAGATATACGACTGATAAGCCCGTTGTTCTTCTCCACATCCGACATAATGCTCTCCAATTTGTAACGGGAGGAAGATTTGCCTCGCGTAAACGCTTTCCGTTCCGATTCCAGTGAAGCTATCTTCTTTTCCAACCGTGCCTTTTCCAGCAGTTCGGTATTACCGGAAAGAATGGCCACGTATTCGGAAAAGTTCATACCGCCCTTTTCGTCCATACTGCCCTCGTCAATGGTGCGGCTGCCCAGTGAGTTATTCTTTAACTGGCTAATGAATAACTGTTTATTATGGAGCAATCCGAATTTATAAGCATCCAGCGATTTTTCTACGGCATAAATAAGTACATCCACCTTATTACCGGCATTATTTTTGGCAATTTCGTTACCTTTGCGGATGCCTCTTCCATCCCGCTGCTGGAGGTCAGAAGGCCGCCAGGGTGCATCCAAATGATGGATGGCAACGCAACGTTTTTGGGCATTTACACCCGTACCCAACATCTCCGTACTACCAAACAATACACGGATTTTACCGCTGTTCATATCAGCTATCATGGTTTTACGTGCTTTCTCCGTTTTCGCTTCCTGAATAAAACGGATCTCGTGGGCAGGTAACCCATAATTGTCCATCAGCTTACGTTTGATTTCGGAACAAGGGTTCCATTCGCTAGGCTTATATGTGCCCAGATCGCTGAACACAAATTGGGTAGCTTTATGTCCGTCATATTTCCGGTAATAGTCCGCTATCATTTTAGCGACATGGGATGCCTTGTTATCTACATGATCGCCATATCTGACCGGGTCAATCATTCGCATATCGAGCGACATCTTACGGGCATAGTCGGTAGCAATCAGCATCTTTGCTTTTTCCTCCTTTTCCGACAATGGCGCACGTCCCAATATTTCGCCCTTCCCTGTTTTGGCGAACTCCACCAATTTCCCGATAAATTCCTGCTGGTCGGGTGTGGGCGGAATATTATGCAGTATCTCATTCTTTTGGGGACGGTCGATACCAATATCTTCGGCACTTTTATAGTCGGTGATTTCTGCATAGAAAGCCGCAAGTTCCGGCACCTTGATAAAATACCGGAAACGTTCTTTCTGGACAATCTCGTTAGTTACTGAAAATTCATAATCTATCGACTTTTTAGCGAAGATAGCCGCCCATGCATCGAACGTATTGATACCTTGCCGTTCCAGCTCTTTCGGACGAAGGTATTTGAACAGCAGGTAGAGTTCGGTAAGCGAATTGGAAATGGTGGTTCCCGACAGGAAGGTTGCCCCCAAATCCCTTCCAGTACGTTCCTGAATAGTACGGAGGGCAAACAACATATTCAGCGCCCGTTGACTCCCATCGGTATTGCCCAATCCTGCCACCCGGTCGTGGCGGGTGGTAAATGTCAGGTTCTTCATTTTGTGCGATTCGTCCAGATAAATATGGTCGATACCCATTAATTTGAAATCTACCGTATCATCCTTGCGATTTTCAATCCGGTAGGCAATATCTTCCAGTTTGGCAGAAAGATTCTCCTGTCTTTTGACCAATCCTTTGAGCATACCACGGGAGATTTCTTTACCCTGCGCCCGTAACACTTCCAGATTCTCCTCCACGGAATCCAATTCCGCCTGTAATATCTTCTGCTGTATTTCGGGCGACTGGGGGATCATGCCGAACTGTTCATGTGTTAAAATAATAGCGTCCCAGTTATTATTTTTCATTTCATTGAAAATCTTCACCCGTTTAGCGGGGGTAAAATCTTCTTTTCCCGGATATAATACTTTTGCTCCCGGATAAGCCGTGCAAAAGGTTTGGGCAATCTCATGAACGTTGGCTTTCAATGCCACGATGACGGGTTTGTTTACCAGTCCAAGACGTTTCTTTTCATAGGCGGACACACACATTATCAGCGTTTTACCACCGCCCACCTCGTGGTCGATGATCCCTCCGCCGTTCAGTTTATCCATCCAGATGGCATCCTTTTGGCTCTTGTACAGTCCGGGAATACCCAATCCTTTCAAATCCAGTCCGGGGAACTCCTGATGGCTTCCGTCATAGTCGGGGCGGACGAAGCAGTTGAAAGTACGGTTATACTTATCCGCCAGACGGTCTTTGAACTCCTGCGACTGTTCATTCAGCCAGTCGGTGAAACCATTCCGTATTTCGTCTATCTTGCTGTTGGCAAGCTGGATAGATTCGGAATCCCGCACCCTGATTTCTTTCATTTCCCCACCTATCATCCTCCTTTCCTTCTTGGTTATATCGGGAGAGGTATTGTGCATGGCGTGTTTCATCAGGGCGATGCCGTCGAATGTCCGACTTTCCGCCTTGACCGCATATTGATCCCAGATCTTGATGTTTTTGTTTTCGGCTTTCAGGCTGTATTCGTCCCGGCTCTGGGCGTAATGTACCGACACGTCCGTATCGAATAGCCAGGAGGCGTATTTGCTATAAATCCCTGTCGGCAGCCACCGTTCACCCAGGTTGAATTCCAAATCTTCAAAGGGGATGGGACGGGGCGTTGCTTCTTTCAATGCCGCAAGCGATTCCTGTGCCGCTTCGTGGCCGGGGTGGTTCTCCATATACCGCTCGACGTGTTCGGCTTTGGAAATCACATTGCCGCTGATAAACTTATCCTTAATCTCATAAGCGCCTATCATCGGATTAAAGAAGACTTGCCCCTTCAGTTCCGAGAGTATTTCATCCTGTGTACCGCCCGTAAGCCCTGCCATATATTCAAGGTTTACTTTGGCGTATTTATTGAGCGAAGCGGTCAGGGCTTCCCGTGCATTACCGGCATGGGTTATCTCGTTCGGATTGAAAGCCACGGGCTGGTTAAAAATATCTGCCCTGACCGCTTTACCGTTTACATAGCGTTCGAGAGAGAGTATTTCCGTTCCTCCGGCATCCATTTTAATAAGGCTTAGATTTTTCGCATCGTTGATATTTCCGAAACGGCGGGTAAAATCGTCATAAAGGCGGTTCAGCATTTCCCGTAATGCCGGATTGGCTTCCAACGTTGTCGCTTCGTTGCTGTACAGGTGGTGGTAAGTATCCCGTATCTCAGTATAGAGGGATGCTTTCGCCTGCTGTGTTCCGGTGAGCTGAAGCGGATGGAACATCGGCTGGAAGCCTTTCAGGTCTCGTAAATATCCGATACGATTATTTTCGTCCGTTACAAGGGAGCCTTCCCGGTAATGCGATGGGATTTTTTCCGCATTATAATAAGGTATGGGCTTCATACGTTCCTGCTCCTCCCGCTGGGCTTCTTCCTTTAGCTGTTCGAGTTGTTCCTCCCGGCGGGCATCGAAGACAGGATAAGCTTCGGTTGTTTCCTGTTGTAATTTTTCCCGCTCCTGTGCGGCATTGTATGTCATTTCTTCGCGCCAATCCATGAACGGCAGTTCCTTTGGCTGGCTTCTCTGTGATTTTGTTTTTTTTCCTCGTTTCTTAGGTTTGTATACCTGGCTGCGTTCTTCCTGTGTAAACCCGAACAAGTCGTAGAGGGTGATTAATGGCTCCTGCGTGACGGATTGAGGTTCCAGCTTCACCTCCGGAGTCGGCGTTTTCCGGATGGCAGGATCGTCCATATCGAAAAGCGTACTTGCGACAGGATTGGAAACAGTCTGTTGTGCCCCGGCAGATTGCCTTTCTTCTTTTTTATCATAATTATAATCTTCCGGTTGCGGCGGATTTTCATCATAAAGTTTCCGGTCTGATTCCGTTGCATATTCAGCAAAACTTTCAATATCTTGCTGTGTAGGCTGATATTGTTCTTCCTTTGATTGTTCCTGGGTAACATTTCTTTCCTTATTCCAAAACTCCTTATCTTCGGGGAACCATTCATCTTCAATGGCTTGCCAGAAGGGATCAAGCTCATCCGTTTGCCAAAGGGGATTGAGGTCACTGGAAATGTTGGATTCATTCTGTGTGAGAGTAGATTCTTCGCTTGGCACTTGTCTCGGTATATTTTGTTCATGAAGCAAGTAACGGCGCAAATCAAAATGCTTCGAGAAATCCTGATACAACATGTTCCGCAAGTTGTTAGCGATACCGTCCATACCTCCCTCATGGGTAAAAACGATGGCGGGTTTACCGTAAGGATCGGTATCCATCTTTGAATGGGTTTGAACTACCCTCGAAAAATCACGGAACAGGTTGTTAATGGAAATGCCGTTCGAAAGTTTGCGGGATCCGATAAAATCCTGTTCCCGCTGGTTAAGTTCCCTGTTCTTGGCGGAGTTCCGTTGCAGGATAATCAGGTCGCTACCGACTTCCGTGCCTGCATGATCGGTAAAGAGGTTATTGGGTAAGCGGACAGCGGAGACTATATCGCAATTCTTCATCAGGTATTCCCGTACCGGGGTGTTCTGTGAAGAATTGAGCACTCCCTGTGAAGTGATAAAGGCGATTATCCCGCCCTCCCTGGCCGCCTGTACGCTTTTTACGAAGAAGTAATTGTGAATGGCCTGTGTCGATTGTTTGACCGCCGGGTCTTTATGGTTGGAGAGTTGCGGGTCGAAGACTTTCACATCGCCAAAGGGAATATTGGAAGCAATCACATCGAAATGAGCTGTGTAGCGTTCCTCCATTTTTTCATACCCCTCAATCCGGATTTTGTCTTGCGGATGGAGGTGGGAAAGGATTTTGCCGGTCAGCAGGTCTTTTTCAAAAGCGGTGATATTGATTTCTAAAGCATTTTCCTTGAAAGAAGAAATAAAAGCGCCTGTTCCGGCAGACGGTTCTAAAAAACGTTGCGGGTCAACTCCGCTATCTTTCAGAACATTTGCGATTGCATCAATGACAGGCTTGGGCGTATAGAAAGCGGTCAGGACAGAACTTTTCAGGGAACCCATATAGCGTTTGTATTCTTCCTTGTCAGCGGAGTTTTCACGGAGTACCTCGTGAAGTTCCCGCACCAATGGAAAAAGCCCAGCATCGGATTTAGACCATTGCCCGATATCTTCGGGTTTACCGGCAGGATTAAGGATTGCCTTGATACCGCCAAACCCGGAATAACCGGAAAGTATCTCCCGTTCTTTGGAGGTCGCTTTTCTTTGTTCCCTGTCGAGCCGGAATGCCAGTTTGATGGCATCTATATTCCGGCGCAGATGAGTTTGCTTATTGTAACTCATCTTCAAGTAGCATCAGGATCGTGCCGGTTAGCTCCGTGTAGAGCGACTGGTACTCTGTCGTCCCGGCATAATCATCATTTAACTTGTACTTGGCAAAAACAGCACGGCAGTAGGGCAACAGGTCTTTTGCCTTTGCCCCGGCTTCATCAGGAGATACTTCTTTGGAAAATTCATTCCAAAGGATTTCGACTATCGTATTATAAGGAGAGAAATGCAGTCCCTCGAACAGGACTTTATCGGCAATTTCAGCAGCCTGAACATGGTCTAAGCCGCTTTTTATAGCTTCACTGTAAGCTTCGGCAGCTATATCCCCGCGCCCGGCAATAAAAGACAGGTCGTCTGCCTTGTCGGGGTGGGCATCGCGCAGGAAGGAAAGAAGATTGAGCCGGAAATACGAAAGTTCCGCAGCATCTGAATTTGTTTTACGGTGTATCATAACTTTGGATTTTTTAGTGGTAAGATATTTTTAAAAAAGGGATAAATGCAAAAGGCACCCGAGGATCCCTCCCCAGGTGCCGCCACTAAAAAATTCAAAGTAGAATGACTTAACAATTGCTTATTACGACAACTACGTATGAACTTTCAGTGGCAAATGTACGATTTAGCGGGGACAATCCAAAATTCATTTGTATTGTCGAGCGTGAGTACATTATGGAAAAAGAAGTGTTTTATTCTAATTTATACAGGTCTGAACAATACAGAACAGAACAACCGGGAGTGTGTACAACATTGACTACCTTTATTACCTTACCGATACATCCCGTTATTGAATGAAGATAGTCGAGCAAATACAATCCGCTGTCCTCATGCGATTTTGCCCATTCAATGGCGAACCCTTCCAGTTCTACAAATTCACCGATTCTTGGTTCCACCGGATAGGTGAACCGACGGCTTTTACAATAATCAATAAAAGAATACAGCATGAGGGTCGCTTTCTCATGATTGGCATTTCTGGTCAATGCCTGACCTAAATTTAACAGCAAACTTATTTTCATTTTTTCTTTCTCTTTTTAGAATTATCAAATTGGAATACCGTTTTATAGGCTGTATCAAAGGTGATAGCTGCATCGAACGTTTTACCGTCCTTATTCTTAAGCCCTTTGATGATTCCCGTTTTGCCTTTGGTCAGCAGGTCTTTCAATTGTCCGTCTGTCAGGTCTTTTTTAGCAATGGTACGGAACACGGCCAGTCCGCAGGATTCGTTGTTGCATTTGGCTACCTTGGGGTATATTGTTACCTGACCGCTTTTACACTTGGGACAGGGGCAACTCTCCCGTTGGTTTCCACCCTCGATTTTACTTTCAAGTAATTCAGCGGTAATCTGGGTGGCATACACTTCAATGCCTTTGTGGAATGTACCGGCGTTCATTTCTCCCAATGCGATTTTATTCAGGGCGTTTTCCCACTCGCCCGTCATAGATACGTCCGCAATCTTTTTATCACGTACAGCCAGATAGACTACCAATCCTTTATTGGTCGGAACCAACGCCTTTTTCTCCCTTACAATATACTCACGGGAGAATAGCGTTTCGATAATGGCGGCACGGGTGGCAGGCGTTCCGATACCCGATTCTTTGAGTGCTTCCCGCTCGGCTTCGTCCGATACCTCTTTTGCGCAAGTCTCCATTGCTGATAATAAACTGGCTTCCGTGTGTAGCGGTCGGGGCTTGGTTTGCTTTTCGAGTAAATCTGTTCCCTTAATGGGAAGTATATCGCCATCTGAAAGGGATGGAAGCGCCGGAGCATCGTCTTCGCCTTTTTCTTCATCGGGGGCATTAAATACGGCCCGCCAACCGGGGATAAGGATGACACTCCCTCTTACGGTAAACGGAACACCCGAAGCATCCAGCGATATGGCGGTATTCTCTTTGGTACATTTACCGGAAAAGGCTTCCAGCATACGTCCGGCAATCATATCATAGATGATGCGTTCATCCGCAGAAATATTACCCGGAGTGTTCCCGGTAATAATCAAGGCGTGGTGGTCCGAAACCTTATGATCATTTACCGAACGCCTGTTCAGGTCTTTGCCCGATAAAGTTTTGGCATAACTGCCAAATGTATCGTGGACAGAGAGCCGGTCGATAAGTGTCGGTATCTCGGCAAACACATCTTCGGATATATAACGGCTTCCCGTTCTCGGATAGGAAATCAGCTTGTGCGTTTCGTAAAGTGACTGGGCGATGGACAAGGTTTTATCGGCTGAAAAACCATGCCGGGTATTCGCCTCCTTCTGCAAAGTGGTCAAATCATACAGAAGCGGAGCTTCGGAATTGACCTCTTTCTTTTCGACACGCCGGATGCTGACAGATTCTGACGCACGGATACGTGCTAAGATTGTGTCGGCATCCTCTTTCGTGTCGTACCGGTCGGTGGCAATAGCTGAAAAAGAGACCGCATCCTTTTCCGTATGAAGCTTTAGCTGGAAATAAGTCTGCGGCTTGAAATCCTTGTTTTCAAGATACCGGCTGCAAATCATGGCGAGTGTGGGTGTTTGCACCCGTCCGAGTGACCATGTACCGTATCCGGCGGAGATGGACAATGCCCTGCTGGCACTCAGTCCCACCACGTAATCAGCCTCGTTGCGGGCTTTGGCAGACAGATAGAGGTTGTCGTACTCGCTGCCCGGACGGAGATGCTGCAACCCATCGTGGATAGCTTTATCGGTAAGCGAGCTTATCCAAAGGCGGTCGAACGGTTTGGTGCATTCCAGATAATGATAAATGTACCGGAAGATTGCCTCTCCTTCACGTCCTGCATCACAGCAATTGATTATCCGGTCGCATTTACCGAACAATTCTTTGATGATTTTCAGTTGTTTTACCACGCCCGGATCGGGTTTATATTCCCTGCCATCCCTGACCTGGCGGGGAACCAGCTTGAATTCTTTGGGAAGTATCGGCAGGTCTTCTTTATTAAAACCTGTTATTCCATAATGTTCCGGCATTGCCAATCCTACCAGGTGGCCGAATGCCCATGTAACGGCATATCCGTTACCCTCCAGATAACCGTCACGGCGGTTACCTGCACCCACAATAGCCGCCAGGTCGCGAGCTACAGCAGGTTTTTCAGCAATTAAAACTTTCATATACTTTGGATTTTTTAGTGGCGGGTCTCAGACCCTTTGTTTGTTTTACATTTTATGCCCTGTGGACTTCTTCTTTTTGGCTCCCCGCCCCTGTTTTTGTTGTTTGTCCTGATTTTCGGTCGGCTTCTGCTGACCTTGCTTCAGGGGTTCTTTCACATGCTTGGTTGCTTCGTCTGTCTTACCATGCGTGTTAACGGCCACCTGCTTTTTGCTCTCTTCGGCAGGGATAACTTGTGCGATTTTCGGTTTCCACTTAAAAAAGTCAAACTTCTGCTTTTCATGGTTAGGCACAATCCATGCATTGAAAGGTTCGCCCTTGCCATCTTTGACCATGCCTTTCACATAGATAGGTTGATTATTACGTAAAGCATCCTGTTGTTTTTCGGAAATGGGAACACCGTGAAACCGTTGGGGAATACGCAGTTTGCGTTCCTGTTCCTGACTCTGCCCCTGCTTATTGTCCTGCCTGTACTTATTGCGGTCTAATCCCTCATAAGAGAAGTCATAACCGCCTTTGGCGGCATTAAACTGGATAAACGCATCGAACTTCCGGGGATTATCGGTGCCGATGGTATTTTTAGAAATCATTCCTTTTACCAATACCTTTTCACCCGCTTTAAGCGCCTGCTGTTGTTCGGGGGTGAGTTCCACGCCTTTCAGGTTTTGCGAAACGGTGAGTTTTTCAAGCGACACGGCTTCCAGGCGATTGGTCAGTTTGTCGATGGAAACAAGCGACGGTATTTTTTCACCCGGTCTAGGTTCCAGTTCCACAATACGCCCGGCATTGCCTGTCGCCAACAAGTTTTCCTTTACATCGTCCGGGAGAAGGATGCCCTGAAAGGGTTTGTCCAGGTCAACTTGTTGCTGATAGGGGTGCGGAATGAATTTCAAACTGCCGCCCGGCTGCTCTTCGAGCGACAGGCGGGCTTTCATTGGATAGTCAACACCCTCGATGTTAGGGGTGATATCTACCAGATGCGGGGATTTGTAGCCGTAACTCATGGCACTCAGTTCGTCCACCAGATTTTCGGGCTTAATACCGTATTTCTGATACTCGCTTTCAGGAATACGTTCTATGTCAAGTGGCTTGAATTCGGTTTTTTGCTCCGCTGTTGTTTCTTTTTTTTCCTCTTTCTTCTCTTCGGTTACCTGTTCCTTGGTTGATTCCTGCCGGGTTTCCTTAGTGGATTGATCCTGTTCTTTATTCAGGTAGTCATTCGGATTGATACGGTACTTTTCCAGTTCCTTATCGTTAAGCGACAGGATTTTGTCGAGCATATCGACCGTAACGGCATAGAATCCCGTGTGCGATGGGTTCTTTGCCTGGTTGACGAAGTTCTTGAAAAAGTTTTCGATGGGGTCGGCGTGGCGGTCGATGATTAAAAAATCAGTCTGCTTCGCCTTCATGGGGTCAACGGCATCGATCTTTCCTTTCTTGTCGATACCCCGTACTACTTTGAGTTTGTTGCCTTCTCCTTCATCTCGCATCAGGAGAACCTTGTCTTTGGGATTTAGTTTTTCATCCATGATTATTACTTTTTCGTTCTGCATCAATAGTAATGCAGGACGAAAGTAGTCCTAATCGGAAATGATGTGGTAGAATTATGGGAAGGTGGCGCGGAGTGGCACCGATTTGGCATAATATGACCTACTAATAGTTGCTTTTTAAAGTTTATATAACCCTGTAGACTCTTATTCCCTTTATATAATTGCTAAATCGCTGATGTTTAAACAAACTTATCACGTTAACTTAATATATATTCATATGTAAATTTATTCTGCTTGCTCTTCTGTAGAAACATTCCAAAACAATAAGCACACACAGACCTCAAGTAGATCACAATCAATTTTTATAACATTTTTTTTGTTTAAACCTCAATAAAACCCCTAATATAAATAATCCAATACCCGCAAAAGAAAATATATATAATAAATCAACATAATCTCCTAAAGGTCCAAACACAATCATTCCTATAGGGAAACCTGCATTAGTTACAATCTGTACAAATCCAAAAACACGACCATGCATCCTTGAATCCACATTTTTTTGGATGATAGATATTTGAGCAGAACTAAACAAAGCCATAAAAGTTCCCAATACAAACATCGTGACGATAAATAAAGTGAAGTTTGTGAATCCCAAAAAAACGTTCAGTATACCTATAATTAAGCAAGAATAAATTAATACGCTATATTCTCCAAACATTTTACCTATTTTACTGATTAATATCCCTCCTATCATGCTACCTATGCTAAAGAAAACTTCATTTAGAGTTAGACGCCATACTTCATTGCCAAAATTGCGAGCTATTATGAGTTGACATAACAGAGCAACTGGGGTTATTAATAAATAATATACAGACAAAATTACCAGCATATGTTTTATTAATTTATTGTTTTTTACATATTCTATCCCCGCTCTTAATTCTACAATATAATTGTTTTTCACATTGGTTATTCCTGATTTTTTCTCATATTTTATTAAACTCATTATTATTATTGCAGCTATGGCCGTTATAACATCAATAAAAAAAATGAGACTTAGTGATATTGTAGCCATGATAACTCCACTTATTGCAGGTGCAATAAGTGTGATCAATGATTGCAGGCTATTGTTTATCCCATTAACCCTTAATAGGTCCTTGGTATTCACTATTTGTGCTATAAAAGAATTTATGCTAGGAGTTTGAATGCCTGTTCCTATTGATCGCAAAGCCAGCGTTATGAAGATTAATATTAAATTTTGAAATCCATTAATGTATAAAACAGCTAGAACGAGGGTGACCAAAGCGACAAATCCATCTGACAAAATTATTAATATCTTTCGGTTGTATTTATCTATAATAACGCCAGAGAAAAATGACACGATTAATCTTGGTAGAAATGTACAAAGAGTAGCAACCATCATCATAACCCCTGATTCAGTAGTCAATGTAATATGCCAAATGATTGCAAATTCTACTAATGAAGATCCAAAAATAGAAACACTTTGACTAAACAATAATTTTATAATATTTTTTTTATATGTATTATTCATGAGTTATCTAATAATTTAAAGACATCAATTTCTGATATAAAAGGTTCAACTATCTCATTAGTCGAAACAGACAAATAATAATGTTCATCTATATTATATAGATTGTTATACCACATTTTATTTTCTAATAGTGCAGCTTGATTTAGAATTGAAAGTTTTTTTATATCTGCATAAAAGCCTCTTCCATCAGCTTTAAGCACAGACTCTTTTGTCGTCCACAGCTTTATAAATTCATCATTTTGCTTCTTATGTTTATTTAATATTGAATATTCTGCATCTGTCAATATCGAACGATATTCTTCTATGTTGATATCATGAATAGCTTCAATATCAATTCCAATTTTACCATTATGGATAATCCCACAAGCTACGGCATCCAAAGAGTGTGAAATATTAAAATCATATTTCGTGTTTTTTATATAAGGACGACCTTCATCGGTTAATTCTATTCTAGTATTTTTAATGCTTGATTGAATGTTCAAGGTTTTGAGCATGTAATATAATAGAGCTCTACCTATAACTGTAGCAATCCTGTCTTTTATTATTTTTAACGAAAAGACCTTTGTGATTTCCGAGGCGCAATAATTTTTAGTCATTAGCTCTACATCTTCCCACGTCAGGCTATTTATATATGTATAAAAAACAACAGTATGTAAAGAATTCATTTAGAAATTATTTATGTACTTAGTACAAATTATTTTGTTAATTAAATAATTTCCCCATCTACTAAGTGAATTATATGATCCGACTGCCGGGCAAAATCGTCGTCATGGGTAACGGTCAGAATCGTATAACCCTTTTCAGCTGTCATTTCCCGGAACAGGTCTAATACATTTCGGGTATTGTTGGTATCTAAGTTTCCGGTCGGTTCGTCGCCGATAATGATTGCAGGCTCATTAATCAATGCCCTTGCAATGGCGATACGCTGTTGCTGTCCGCCCGAAAGAAGCGAAGCCCGTTTTTGTGCTTGCTCCCGCACATCTAATAACTTAAGCAATTCCATTGCCCTGCTCTCTATTTCCTCTTTGGAATATTTACCCTGTTTCAATGCCGGAAGCATTACATTTTGAAGCACCGTAAAATCGGGCAGCAGGTAATGAAACTGAAAAATGAATCCAATATTACTGTTTCTGAAACCAGACAGCCATTTGTTACTTTTGCCTTTTATATCACTCCCGTTTATCCTTATACTCCCTTCAAAATCGCTATCCATTGTCGAAAGCAGGTACAACAGGGTTGATTTTCCGCTTCCCGACTTTCCTGTTATCGAGGTCAGTTTCCCTTTTTCGATACTGAAATTCAGATTTTTCAGTACCCAAAAATCCGTAGGGGTATAAAAATGCTTGTTTAGATTTTCAACTTTCAGTATTTCCATATTCTTATCCTCTTATGATGTAAACAGGGTCTATGCGGGCAGCCTTTCGAGCTGGAATATAACCCGACAGAAAAGCAGTCAAAATCCCGAATGACAACCCTGATATATAAAATGCTTTGTTAAAGCTGATCGGCAGATGATTGATTGACGAAAACAGTTCGCTTTCATAAGGGATAAGAGATACCCCGTATGAAATAAGGAATCCGAACAACAATCCCAGCAACGAACCGACAATGCCGATTACAAAGGACTGTATCAGGATAATTCCGCGCACATCATCGTTGGAGAATCCCATAGCTTTAAGTATGGCTATCTCTTTCATTTTCTCGTATATCATCATATTAAGTATGTTGTATATACCGAATCCGGCAACCAGCAGCAGGCAGATAGCGACACAATAGACGACCATATTTTGCATAGCTTCGTTCTCAAAAGCAAGGGCGTTGTCTTTCATCCAGTCGGACGTACTGCATTCGTATTTTGCCCTGTATTCATCTGATACGGCAAAAGCCATATCCTTATCGTGCAGTTTGATTTTAATATCGGTTATATAAGAAAAGGGAACGGACAGTATTTTTTGAACGGTCGCCAGACTTGCGTAGCATTGTTCTATATCAATTTCGGGAATACCTGTTTTGAAAATTCCGATAACCGTCATAGTCAGGTATTCTCCCTTTTGCGTGGTAACGGTAATTTTATCGCCGGAACGGACATTGATTTTCTTTGCCAATCCCGCAGCCATTACCAGACTGTTAGGCGTAGTATTCAGTTCGGCAAAGCTGCCCTCCCTTAGTTTGGTAGCCAAGTTGAGCAGGACGTTTTCATCGTCGTAATTAATTCCGGTAATCTGCCCGTTGAACAGGGACAGCCCGACTTCGTAAAATACTTGCGTTTTAACCGAACCCGCAACCGCGGAAACCCGGCCGTCCTGCCGTATTTCCTGTATAACCTGTAAGCCGTCTTTTATATTCGGCAATACCGCTTTGGGCTTGACGTGGTGTGTGTAATTTTGTGTGTTCGAACTGATTTTATCCAAGATTGTATGCTGGGCGATTTCCGGTTCATTATACAGGCGAACATGGGGCGTTTGTTCCAACGTAATTTCCTGCACATATCCGTTCAATCCTTTCACGTATGCCAACAGGAATATAAATACCGTAACTCCGAAAACAACGCCTGCCGTTGCTATTATGGACTGCTTCTGCCTTGTTCTCATTTGGGAAAAGGCTACGGAAGCGGCTAACCGTATATCTTTCATTACGCTCATTGCCGGGCAGGTTTTAGAATCATATCCCCGGTAACAACGCCCGACTTAACTTCAACCAAATCGTTTACCCTGATTCCTGTTTTCACCGGAATCATTTTATCATCGGCTTGCAGTACGCTATCTCCTTTGAACAGGTAATCGAAAGGAATCATCGTCGCTTTGACGTTCTCACGTATGATAATACAGGCTTCTACGGAAGATTGGGGATAGAAAAAGTCGGAACCGGATATAACAGCTTCTACTTTGAAATACCTTGATTCTTTCCGCATCACCGGGTCGATCTTTGAAATGAAGGCTTCAAACTGCCTATCGGGATAGGTATTCGATTCAAAATATACTTTTTGACCAATAGTGATTTTACTTATATCCCGTTCGTCAATGGATAATTCCAGTTTGAAAGCGTTATCCACTCCGACCATTAGTACAGGAGATTCGCCTTCCGCTATTTCTCCCTGCTCTTTCAGAATGGAATAGACCTTGCCCGATATATTGCTTCTTATCGCGTTGTCATTGTATTGCCGGGAAATATCCGCCAGTTGCATTTCGCTTGCGAGTAAGTGGTCGTTCAGTCTGTTTTTCGCAGCCGTATATTGCTCCTGCAAAGCATTCACTTCTGCCAAACTCCTTTCCGCCACAAGCTGTCTGTCTTCCGCTTCCTTTGGGGACACGGCTTTATCGACGGCTAATTTCCGGTAGCGTTCCGCATTCGTCTTCTCCTGCCTGTATTGCTGCTCGGCTATATATATTTTACCCTGAATCTCGTTCAGTACAGCAGAATTCTCGTTTGCGTTCTCTCTGGCAATGGCAACCTGACCTGCCGCCAACCGGATTTTTTCTGTTTCGTCCGTACTCCCCATGATAACCAGTATATCGCCTGCCGACACCTTGTCGCCCTCTTTTACCAATATTTGCAGGATAGGTGCTGTTTTAGGCGATTTAAGGAAATAGTATTGCATCGGATAGACCTCTCCCGAAGCATATACAGCTTCATTTATCGTATGTTCGGCTACTGTATATGGCCCTCCGTTCTGTTTGCAGGCGCAAAAGAGGACTACAAGTATGAAGATTGGAATACTGTTTTTCATTCTCTTATTTGCTTTGTAAATAGATGATTTCGACATAGTGTTTCAAATAGTTGGTTATCGCTTGATTGTATTTATTCTGTTCGTCCATTAAATCCTGTTGAATCTGCTTGAGTTGCAGCATATCAATAATCCCACTCTCTATTTTCTGAATACTCAACCGTTCGTTTTCTTCAGCAAGGCGTAATTTTTCTTCCTGTATATGGAGCGTTTCCCAGCCACTTTGAAGATTTATAGCGTGTTGCATATAGGCTCTGCGCTGACTATCCTCATAATGATGAAAATCCTGTTTTGCTTGTTTAACTATTATTTCCCCCTTTTGTGATTGTCGGACATTAGACATGGAGAATAACGGTATGCTTAACCGTAGACCGACGAACGACGAAGTATGCCACGCGGAGGATTGAGTAATATATTTGCTCTTTTCCCCGAAACCGAGTTGTCCGTAACTTCCGACAAGTTCCAGTTTGGGATAAAAAGCGGATAAGCGGACTTTGTTATCCCTTTCTGCCATATCTATTTTCAACCGTTCGGTTTCATAGTCCGGCAGGTGGTTACTCTCAAAACAGACTATCTCGGGGGCGGGAATCTGATTATTCTGCTGAACGGTTAAAACCGAATCCAAAGGGTAGCCCATCCAAAATTTCAAATCCGCAAGACCGCTTTTTACTTTATAGTCTGCCTGCAAATAGATTTCTTCCTGATTTTTTAATAGTCCTAAAGATTGGTTGAAAGAAATTTGATCCAACAGACCTTCATTAAAAATCTTTCCGACCAAATCATGCACTTGCTTTTGGTTGTCATAGCGTTGCCGTGAATTAGCAAATTCATTGCTGTATTGTTGAACCAAATAGAACGATATGCATACATTCCTCGATAAGAGTTTTTCAACCGAAGCGTGTTCGTGTCGCTTTGCCTGTTCCCGTAAAGCCGACAATTTAATTTCCGACCATACTTCGGGATTGATAAGGTTTAGTTTCACATCTAGGCCATAACTTCCTGCGTGGGTGGTTGTGGTCGGTACTGTAATAAATGTTCCGGGAGATTGCCCTACCAACTCTCCGGGCAGGGTTTGTACGGGAACTTTCCAATAATAATCCAGATTGGCATTAGCAGATATTTCGGGAAACAGTTTACCTTGAACGGATTTACGTTCCATGCTCTGTATATCCGTCCCATATCGGCTTGACAATAATTGCTTATTGTTTTCCAGCGCATAAGACAAACATTTGTCTAAACTCCAGTCCTGTGACATGCAAGATAAAGCCGGGAAAAGCGTTAATATTAAAAGTACAGCTTTCATTTATTTTATTTTGTTATTTCTACTGCAAAATAAAGTAAGACTGACGTGAACAGGAAAAGTCTTTGACCATTGGTAAAAACCAACTGACAACTGGTAGGTAATCAATTAAGAGGATGCTATAAAATTTAAAGCCAAATCTTGTCGAGATTGAAAATATTCCTTATTTTTGCATGTCAAGCAATTCGAAACATTTATGAAGTATATTCAAATAAAAATAAGGTAATTAAGAGACAAGGGCAGGCTTACGGGTGTAAGTCCCGAGACCTTTCAAAACTTTGTTTTGAATTGCTTGACAGAGACTTGCCCTTTTTTTAAAATTTTTGAAACTTTTTTATATGTCAAGCAAAAAAGGTCAATTTCTACGCAACAACGCGAGTGAAAAGCAATCCTCTGTCAAATTTAGAAAGGTTAAAGTGAAGTATTTCCCACATTCAAAATGGGAGCAAATTTCGTGCATCTTGCTACAAGGCAAATGGTTTGAAGCACATAGTTTCATGTTTGGTAATTCTGTTTCGGCCACCGTGCATGACAATCTATTAATCATTATCGGGAAATACCCGTATGACGTGTACCGTTCTTATGCTAATAAAATGGTGATTTTACAATCCTATCCATTTACTCCTAACCCATAATACACAGGCAAAAATCTCTGTTTGTTAATCAACTGTTTTTTGACTAATGGTAGAAATCGATTGACAACTGGTCGTTAATCAATCAGGAGAATGCTTTATCTTTGATGCAGTTAATTAATGGTATAAAATTATGAAGTTAAGTTTTTTAAAACATTATAATTTCTACATTGGGATAATATGGATCATATTATTAATAGCTCTATGGATGCAATTTTCATCAAGAGCCCCTATCGGTGAATCGCTCTTGTTTACCCTTTGTATTACAGCTTGTGCTTTTGCAGTAAGTACTTATATAAGCCGTAAGTCTGTTCCGAAAGCCCTTGTTGGTAAAAAATTAAACTGCTTTATACTTCAATTTATTGGGGGGGTACTATTTTTGGCTTTTCTGTTGGCTTTAATCGTTGAACTGTTTTATTTTCTTGAATATAATGGTATTTTTAGCGTTTCACCGTTGATCTCTGACATACACGATCCGTTCATAATTGGAATTTTAAGTATGCTCCCAACATCTATTATGGTAATTACCGGATTCTGTGGGTTTGAATTGTTCCGCGCCCATGCCATACAGGAAAAAGAACGGCTCGAGGATCAATTGAATTTCCTTAAAAGTCAGGTAAATCCGCACCTTACTTTCAACGTATTGAACCACATTAATATCCTTATGCGTAAAGATGTGGAATTAGCGAACGAACTTCTTTTACGTTTTTCAGATGTATTACGATACCAACTGTATGAATGCAATAATGATATTGTACTGTTGGAATCCGAATTAAAATATGTTAAAGATATTGTCGAGATTGAGAAAATGCGATGGGGTGATGAATTGGACGTTAATGCCAAATTCGAGATTGAAGATAGTGCAGCGGCTATACGCCCGCTGATGCTTATTCCTTTCATTGAAAACGCATTTAAGCACGTTTCCCGCCTCTCCGAGAAGAAAGGATATGTAAATATAGATTTCTTCCAAAATGGGAAATCCGTTCGTCTGATTGTGGAGAACTCAAAGTCAGCGACACCGCCCCGGAAAAATGAACATTCGGGTTTGGGGTTAGTGAACACAAAAAAGCGTTTAGAAATTTCTTATCCCGAAAAGTATCAGTTAGATATTAGGGAAACAGAGAATATATACAAAACAGACCTCCAAATTACTTTAGAATAATGTTTATGGCAGAAATAATTTCACAACAGACCGATAGTATTCCTCTAAAATGCCTGGTGGTTGATGATGAGCCAATGGCACGCGAGGGGATGGCTGACCTAATATCCAAAGTCAATTTTTTGAATCTGGCGGGTACTTGTGCTTCTGCTATTGAAGCAAGGGAGTTTATAGACTGCAATCAGGTCGATTTACTTTTTCTCGATATAAATATGCCTTACCTCTCCGGTTTGGAATTTCTCGAATCGCTTGATAATGCTCCGCTCACAATCTTAACAACGGCATATCCGCAGTACGCAATGGACGGTTACCGGTTTCAGGTGGTGGACTACCTACTTAAACCTATCGGATTTAAGCGTTTTTATCAGTCTGTTATAAATGCACAGCATACCTACCGTTTGCACGAACTGGCGAAGAAAGAGGGTAAGAATAAAAAACAGTCCGTCTTATATGTCAAACAAGGCGATGCTTACCAGCGGATAGTATGGGAGGATATTTTGTTTGTTGAGGGGATGCAGAACTATGTAAAAATCCACTTTCCGGGAGAAACTAAAATCATTCTCCAAACAATCACTTCATTGGAGGAAATGCTCCCCAAAGATGAATTTTTCAGAATACACAAATCCTATTTGATAAACGTCAATCATATAGATTCGATTGAAGGTGGGCGGGTTTTTATGGGTAAAAATGAACTGCCGATTTCACGGCATCGGAAAAACGAATTGCTCAATACGGTGGTTTTTCAGAATTTATTAAGCAAGAATAAATAGCATAAAAGCCTACATTAAAGTAGGCTTTTGACTAAAATCCGTATTTGTATCCGATTGAAAAGTAGCCGGAAGTCTTAAACGAAGGGTCATACTCGCGCCCGAACCAACGGAAATAATCTTTTATAGAGCGATTCACAACAACGGCATCCCGATACCAGTTTCCACCTCCGGTTATTTGTATTGAAGACTGTTTCCCTATGCTAAAGTCAGCCTGTAAGCCGGATTTCATCGACATTGTACCGAACAACTTTGATTTTCCGTTCACATCCATTACAGCTGACATACCATCCAATTCAAAACCGATAAGTCTTATTTTCAGACGGTTATTCAATTTCATAGCCCCGGATATTTCCATGTTTTCGAGCATATTTATTTTAACTTCATACTTACCATCTAATTGCCAGTTTACATATCCCATTGGTAACGCCATAGGTGTACCGTAGCTGTTAGTAACACCGACACCCACACCAATATCGAGATTATCCAATACATGATATACAAAGATCGCTCCACCACTACCTAATATGCTTTTAGCGGTTATCTGCGAAGGATTAGAATAAATACCTCCACCTAAAACTGCTAACAAAGACCACTTTGGGCTTATAGGCGTTAAATAGGTCAGATTTACCGAGGTATTAAGAATCTCGTCAGGATGCAAGTCGCTTGAAATGCCTTTGTTGTTGAATGTTGCATAAGTGGCATCAACAGACACCGCAAGCATCTTAATCCGACCGTTATCGTACTGTTTGTACTGCAAAGGTAACGAGAAACCACCCTGCATTTTGAGCATGTCACCGGAACCTCCGGTTTTTACATTATTTTCGTCCTTAAACGACGAAGAAGTAGCATATTCCGTTTTAAAATAAGCCTGCGCCTGCATTTCATTGGATATGCCTAATGCTAACAACGTGAAAAAGATAAATAGAATCCTCATGTCAATAAATTATTTTAATGTTTGAGACAAAGGTCAGTCATTCTTTGATGTAATGAAAATCTTTTTGACTACTGGCTCTTCGTGGCTGATTAATGGTTGTTATTTCCTTATATTGCGTCATCTATATATGTACAAAATCTCTATATTTAGCTTTATATCAAACAGTACATACTGTTATAGACTATCATTGCAATTCTTTCCATAAATTAAGCTTAGAGCATAATTACCTATTATATAATCAATAAATATATAATTTTCTACGCTCTTATTGCCAGTATAAATAATTTATCTATCTTTGCACCGACCGTACTGTTTAATGCTAAAATAATATAATATGAATTACAAAGACAAAGACGAATTGCTTTATCTGACTGATTTTCAGTCAATCTTTTACTATGAATGGAAGAAAAATCCAGAAAGAACAGATTATAATATGGTTGTCGAATGGATAATAGAAGGTCAATTGGATATCCATAAATTGAATGCTGCAATCATCCGCTTTATTAATGATAATTTGCTGTTACATAGCAATGTGTCGGAATCTTTAGAAATGGATAGCCCTTTTTGGATTGAACGGGATTTGATTAGTCCTTCTGAGAATCTAATTAACTATGTGGATTATCCATTAACCGACAAAGAGATAAATTCAATTGTAAATATCCCTATTGATTTAGAAAAGGATTTATTGGTTAACTATACATTGATTAGAGAAAGTGAAGAAAAGTATCGCCTGTTGATGGTTCATGCGCATATCGTTACAGATGGGTCAAGTGCAGATGAACTTTTTGATTCATACTGTGACTATTATAAAGATAATACATTCACAAAACATATAACGATTGAAGAGCAGAAGTCAAAGCATAAAATTCTTAGACAAAAATTAGACTCTTTGAAAAATGAGAATATTGATGAGATAAAAGATTTTTGGCTTAAAAACGTAAATGGGATTTCTTCTATTGACTTATCATTTTTATGTAATGGAAAGAAAACATTCTCCGAATTTCATAATGATTGTATCAAAGAAATGAAATTTGAGGAAAATTCCAATAAAACAGCACATATAAAACAGTTATCCAAAATGTATGGGATTACTCCATATATGTTCAGTCAAATTATATTTGCCGTTCTGATTAATAAGATAACAGGTGCATCCAAATTTGGCTTCTCATTTCCGGTAGCAATTCTTGAAGGAAAGGAACTTGCTTTGGGAGCCCATGTAAACACATTGGTTATTCCTTTCTGTTTAGATAAATACACGTCCTTATATTCGTTAATTGACAATGTAAAGACCTACTATAAAAGTCTGAAAGCAAAAAAGGGGAAGTATCTTCCTGTCACTGAAATCACAAAACATTTGAGTGATAAGAAAATTCTTGACGTGGCGTTTATCCAAACGAGTTTACGAGAAAAACCCATTGATTTAGGAGAGGGAATGAACGTTACTATATGTGATAAACATCACATTGATTTGGTGAATTCTATTGTATTTGAACAGGAGCAAATAGATGGTAAAATTAAATATCGAATCAGGTATGACGGTTTAATCTTAGATGAAAAACTAGTATCTAATTTCATAAAATTATACAGTAAGCTTTCCGATGATATTTTAATTGATTTACTGTGTGAGCGTCATCACAAAACTATCTTTGATTACAAATTTAATTATTCAACAAACAATTTTAATATTGAACAGTCGGATTTTTATAACAATTACACAGGTAATCAAACGATTAAACTATTGGTAGAGAAGACTATAGATAAATTTAATTCTAATGAAGCACTCTCCTTCGTTGGCAAACGAATTACCTACCGTGATTTAAACATCCGTGCCAACCGCCTGGCGGATTATCTTATTTCCGAATATAACATAAAAGCCAAT
>PPYE01661834.1_pt1 | contig 40085 bp, 43 predicted proteins | sample 1559881 | NCBI WGS metagenome assembly PPYE01 (sample SAMN08240022, study PRJNA423297) | Human gut metagenome, whole genome shotgun sequencing project. | reverse complement strand
TTTAGGCACTTTCATTATACAACACACGGAATCGAGGTGTCTTTCCTTTATGCAAAATCACGAACTTGCTCATTTATAGCATCATAAGATAAACTGTGGCATTCTCCGATCAGATTCAGCATGGATTTGCATGTTTTGAAGAAAACTTCGATCTGCCAGCGTATTCCATAAATACGGATGATCTCCTCTTCAGAAAGAGTTGTGTCAGTGCAGATAAATGCCAGCCAGTCTTTCCGATTGGCTTTATTCCTTACGCAAACAATCTTTGCAGGAATCGGATTTCCTTTTCCCACCATGACATCATCAGAAAGCAGATATTTTGATTTGCCACGGCGTTTTCTATTTCGGGAATATATCTCTTTGATATTCAGCTGTTCACCGCAGTAGGAATACTTGATACGACTACTTTTCTTGATCATGGCGATCACATCCATGCCTTTTGCTTGAATGGCTGTGATCTGTGCCGGGTTGGAAAACCAGGAATCAAACAGGACATACTCAGCTTCCAGTCCTGAACTGAGGACTGTATCCAGCAGAGTCATCATTGCTTCCGGTGCTTTCGCCTGAGCAAGTTTACGTCTTTTTCCTGCAAGGGTTCTGTTATCAAAGTTCTTTATCGGACCGATGATATTTGTATCTTTTGCAGATGCCAGCAGACAGCTGTTTACCGGGATCAGTGTATTTCCATCACTCCAGCTTAAAGTAAGCATCCGGAACCCTTTTTTGAAATGCATATCTGTGTGGTCAAAAACTTTAGACCCCAGTTCTGTTTTCTTGCAACTGCTACGGTCAAAAAGGCTGTCATCAATGATGAAAACATTTCTTCCCTTCTCGCAGCAGATATCGTTATTTACGATATCTGCTGCGAGAAGGGAAGTAAAACGAGGCCAGTTTGTAACGAAGCAGAGAAATCGGCGAAACACCTTTTTCTTTCAGCCCATTACATCTGGCGAGAAGCTTTCCAACATGATGTTTGGAAAGAAATCTCTGAACACAGTCAACTAAGGCTTTCTCATCTGAATAGTTTTGTGGTATACTGGACATGGCATAAATCTCCTTTGTAAAATGGTTTCTTGTCAACTCCATTATACCAAACGGAACAGGTTTATGCCTTTTTTATTGGCTGAAATATTGAATTTTCAAGGTTTAGCACACCTTATTGGTGTGGGAAGTTTTAGTTACTTATAAAAACATTTTTATCTTTTTCATGATTCCTATTTCATCTGATATTTTTCCATATTTTCATGCCAAGTTAATGGTGCGAATCCCTCTATACTTTTATGTATACTTTGTTTTCGCACTTCATCTACATAATCAAAATATCATCCGCAGATATCCCTTTGTCGATACCAATATGCTCGATTTTCGTCTTATAACTGTTTCCCAGATAATAAAATCGCAGGCTATCTACATTCGTGTCAATAATATCTGTCAGTTCTGCCTTTAGCATAACACATTGAGCATTATCTAAGATGCATTCAAATACTGAATTTTGTACGCGCCGCCCATAATTCACGCATTGTTTTGCAACTTTTCGAAGCCTTTTTTTTCCGGCAGCTGTTTCTGTATTCACATCATACGTAATCAGTACCAGCATCTTTTTTCACCTCATTTCCATAAAAATACCGGATATCCATCCAAATCTCCTCTAAGAAATCTGGCAAGCAGCATAGCCTGGACATATGGAACCATTCCCCACTGAATCTTTTCTTTTAAAAATGGATGAGTAAGTGTTTCTCTCTTCTTATTCTGCCATTCTGTCAACAACTTTTTTCTAAGTTCATCGTCCATTAAGACAGCTCCATTTTCTTTTATTTTAAAATTTTTTTTGCTGACAATTTTTTTATTAATAAGGGATAAAACAAAACGATCTGCCAGTACTGCTCTTAATTCCTCAATTAAATCCAAAGCCAGCGAAGCACGTCCCGGACGCTCCGTGTGTAAATATCCAACATATGGATCTAGTCCTACACATTCCAGTGCAGAAGCAATTTGATTAGTTAGCAATATATATACAAAAGACAACATTGCATTCACCTTATCCATAGGTGGTCTCTTACTCCTTCCGCAAAACTCAAAATCTGTTTTCTGCTGTAGAATCAGTTCATTAAACACACTAAAATAAATGCTGGCCGCCTCACCTTCATAACCTCTCAGTTGTTCTTTGGATTTACAATTCTTTATATATTCTAAAGAATTTTTCAGTTTTTCCGAAGCATCTTTTACCTTGTCTACATCAATTTGAAGACTATGATCACGCACCGCTCTTTCCAAGACCCATCTGGCATTAAAAACCTTTCCGATAATACAATTTTGAGCTATGGAAAAGCTTGTTTTTTCATCAAAGCTACTTTCATATTGTTGCTCTCTCAAAATCACATTACCTTTTGTTCTCCCTGATACTCTCGCAAGAAATTTCCCTTGTGGGCTAATATAACATAAAGAAATGTTTCTCTCTGCACAGGCTCCCATTAATGCAGGACTTGTCCCCCTGTAACCAAAGGAAACAATACCTTCCAAATTATGTAAAGGAAGTCGTCCAATTTCCTGCTTGTCCTCCAAAACAACAATGTTTTCTCCATCAAGAGCCAGATAACTGTTTTCAGAAATAACATACAGGGTATTCAATAACTTTTTCATTCTTCTTCCTCCATCAGCATATGACTCATATAAGTTTTAACAGAAACGGTTTTCGACAACTTTGGAACGCACAAGTCTTTCAAAGAACATGAAGTGCATGCTTTGCCGGTTTTCACCTTGGGCGTATATTTTCTATTATAATATTGATGCATTTCCTGAAACATATTCTTCACTTCTGTCCGTAACTCCTCTGTAAATTCTATATTCTCACGTCTCCTGGTTTCTCCATAAAATATTGCGCCTTCCATGATTTCTGTAGAAAACATTTCTTCAAGACACATAGCCTGAGCAGTTAATTGAAGCTTATCTTCTGCTGTCAGTTTTGGCTTCCCCTTTTTGTACTCTACAGGGTATACTTTAAAAAGTCCCCTGTGTCCATGCAGTTTTATCCCATCCTCTGATTTATGGAACTCTACAACATCACATTCTCCACTTACTCCCAGAACTCTGGAGGATATAGGAAGAGCCCGGACTATTAGTACGTCCTTTCTCTTTTCTGCAAGAAATGGGTCATGAACTTTTTTATGCATAAGCTCTCCCATTACTGTATGCATATTTTCTGCCCACTGCTGTTCAATATGAATCAAAGCCCACTGTCTCCTGCAGAATTTAAAATGTTGTATTCCTGAGATCATCAGGTAATCATCCTGTGTATATTCCATCAAATCATCCTTTTCATTTCAACAGAATCCGGAATTTTATCTTCATGAATTTTCACAATATAATCCTGGTATTTCCTTGGATAAATTACATCCTCTTTTCGTTTTACTTCCACTGCATCAAATAGTTTGTATGCCGGGCAGTCTCCTAATTCTTTACTGTGTTTAAACACAATCAGTTCTCGAACTGCCATTTTTCCTCTGGCTGCAGAATGGTCATGCTCAAACATATTTATGATTGCTTCCCACAAAAGTTCCAAATCCTCTTCAGAAAAGCCTGTAACCTTACGGGCAAGATTCGCAGAAATATACCCTTCTACCCGATATAATCCATATGGCACAATACTTTTTCTGCCCATTTCTGTACTTTTATTTTCCGCATCTCTTTCTGTAGTAATCGCAACTCGTGTAATCGTCACTTCCTGACTGATGATTGGATCTATACTTCTTGCAAATCCAAGCTGCACAGGTCCTCTTACCTGTCCACAGTTTAGAGCAGCTTTTACAAACGTTGTCATAACTGCGCCAAATGTGCGAATATCAAAAAAGTTATCGCACATATAATCTCTAAGTTTTTCATCCGCTTTTGAATCACTCTTTTTTAATTTTTTAAGTGCTTCTGTCACTTTCTTTTCATCTGTTTCTTTCACACCAAGACTTTCACATGCTTCTCTGTCACTGCGATTTAAAGGCACGTCTTCTTTAATATATATTTTATACCCTTTTTCATCTTCCTTTACTGTTTCCACATAGTTTCTGATCTTACGTTTCAGGCAAACATCTGTTACAATGCCAAGACCACTTTCCGGATCGATTCTTGGCATATTACCAGCATCTGGATCTCCATTGGGATTCCCGTTTTCCACATCAAATAATACCACGAATTCATATCTGTTTTTAATTGCTTCACCCATTTACTTTTCCTCTCTTTTTTCATATTTTTTCTGACGTTGATGATAATATCCCAAAATAAATTTACCTTGCTCTTCCAACGATAAACGCAATGGGTACTCTTCCAGATCTATTTTACTAAGTATGTTTGTAAAAAGCTGTTCATAGTAAATTTTAGCGCTTCCCTTTTCTCTTTCAATCTTTTTCATATGGCTGTTCTTCAGTTTAAATAAAATCGGAAAAACCGAAGCCGGAGCAGAACAGGCTGTATTAAAATATCTGTCTCGAATAGTAGATTTGATCAGTGGATTAGCTTCCAGCTGTACTGCCTCCAGTACAAAAAACAGCCGCCCTAATAAATATGCCGTATCCTTACTTTCTTCATTTAATGCCATATAATTCTCCCCTTCTTTCCATTTATAATTTTGTATCAGAAATGCCTTAATAATTGCAGTTCTTCCCCATGTTACGTTCCCCTGTTCAGCACGAATACGCATTAAAACATCAGAATATAATCCGGCAGGATATTCACTTCCTGAAATAACTGCTTTCATTACCATTGCTGCCATATTGGGAACCGGTTTTTTGTCTTTTGATTTCTGATTTACTGTTTCATTCAACATCTGCCATATCCCCAAAAACTCCCGAGATTCCCATGCCGGAGCTATCAGTGCCATTCGCTGATAATGTGAAGAAAAATTATCTAATATATTACCTAATGAATCCTGATAAAAAAATCTTACCGATAACCTTGCCGCATTTGGTGCCAGTCCTAAAATATAAAATCTCTGTTCTATATCCAGAAGCGCATCATCAATATAAACAAATTGATGATTTTTTATTTTTTTAAATAGATCCTTTAGTTCTTCCTGATTATCCTTGGGTGGATCTACAGACATTTTAAAAATATCCTGGCTTTCCTGTTTTCCATCTTCTGCCCAAAACATTACCATAGTATCTCCAATAGGAATTGCATACTCCCTCTGAGAAAGCAAATAATTTAACGCAGTTGTATAAGCAAATTCCGCATATGTGCCTACAGGAGCATTATAGCTTTGTTCTTTTCCATAAGATTCAAAAGAAGGAGCATTAAAAGATACAAGAGCCGCTCCGCTTGACTGAGCTCCGGGGACTCCTTTTATCGTCCTGTGAATCCTTGCAATCTCATCATTTTTTCCTGTTACCAGACAGACTTTCCGCATTGTCAGATCAAAATCTTCAAGAATGCTTTCCCAACATTCTTTTATTTCCGGATCATCCTGTGCATTCTCTATACCCATGCGAAAAATAAGATTACCACCTTCTGTGAGCTCCTCCATGTTTTCTTTTATGACCGGATTCTCAAAGGCTCTCTCTGGATCCCATTTTAAGAAAAAATTTCTCACTGCCGTAGCCATTTTTCCTTTTGTATCTTTTAAAAGGGTTAAATGTTTCTCTCTTGCCGCTTCAAAACATTCTCTTGCCCTCTTTTTACTTTTTTCATCCGTTTCCCTGTCAATCCCAAGTAGATACTTGGAATTATCGCAAAGAAAGTTAGCCGCCACTCCAGAAGATCTTGTCAGCATTTCCGGTACTTTCATAGACGAAGGAACTTCTACTGTTTTTTTACCTCTTTGTACCGCCTGTTTTAACCAGGTAATTCCTTTAATTTCCCCATCACAAGATAATTGTATTCCATAAGAAACCTTTGCGCTGCACCATCCAGGACAGGAAACCTTGTCCTGCTCTGCCAGTTTTTCATAATAGGAAACCAATGCCTGTAAGATCATCGTATCACCTCACAGTCTCTCAAATCCAATACACCGTGTCTCATTACCGCCCGGAAAAACATCGGCTGTATATTCTCTGGATCTGAATAATCCATATCATACAGCATAATGCCCAAATCTTTTTCGGGCATAATTTCATAGGCAGTTTTAATCTCTTCCTCTTCACATAAAGCAAAGTGCGCCGGAAATTCCCTGCATCCAAAATACGGCATATGATAACATTCTCCCTTTTTAAGTCTCCTCATAGTAATATCTTTAAATTTTCCCGGATTATCTGTGTCATTCGCTTTCTCTGTCATTTCAAAGTGAGCCTCAATTACATATTCCACATCTGTCAAAAGTACGGAAGCTCTCTGCACGATTTCCTGCTTGCTGCTCATATAAAGAGGCTTATCAGCCCCATTGTAAGCCTGCAGAACATTGTTGGCGGAAATTTTACTCTTGATCTCATTTCTACGAACACTGGTAAAGTGAATGGGCTTCATCACATAAATTTTGTCGATGATCCATCGCATCCCAGGATGGTAATAAATCGCATCCATAATACCTCTGGCTGCTGATGGTGTCATCACATCATAAGAATACCTCTCTACCTTAAGTTCCGGCCTGGAGAACAGTGCATAATCTCCCCATACACGAATCCTGACCCCTCTTCCCATAAGCCTTCCTCCATTTCTTATATAATTTCGCCAACTTTATAGCAGACTGCAATATAGTCTCTTGGCTGATAATAAAAATCTGTATTGTAATCTGAAATATGTGCATCAATCCAGGAATGATATACTTTCCATATCCCCTCCAGGATATCTTCATCAGCGTAAGAATCTTCTATCAGTCTTTCATATACTTCTCCTATACTCCAGTAATCCGGAATCGTATAGTTACAATCTTTTTCATTATCAAAAGAACCTGCTGTAATTTTATTTTCTTTTATAAACTCATCTGCAACCTTCTCAATCGGTTCACAATGAAAAACATCTGCATATTCATAGATTCTTTCTATTTCCTCGCGCCCAAGCAGATCTGTTATCTCTCTTCTGGTTCGTTTTGCTTTTCTTCCTATATACTCAATCAAGCTGCATGTAAAAAATAAATTATTATTATTTTTTGTTCCCATATACTGCCTCACTTCCCAGAAATTTTAATGTATCAAGTGCAGAAATTGTGTGGAAGCTGATCTGGTGTGTCGGATATTTAAATTTTGCCAATTCCCAAAATGCTGCCCGTGATATTTTTCCGTCCATATAATTCTGTATATAATTATAAATCGTATCATCTGCCATAGGGCCTTCTACTATATCATATTGATGTGATATGCCTTGACGACAGGCTACAATAAAATCCAGCCATTCTTCTGTCATCGTTTCAAAAACAAGATACTTCAATTCAGGATTTGGTTTATATTCGTATTGATTGATATATCCTCTTTTCCCGAAACGAGTTGCCCATCTTTTTGCCTGCTCCGCATAGCTGGTGCAATAAAATCCGAAGTAAAAATCCTTATTATACTGAGCTTTTCTGATTTCAGGATATTCTACAATATCCCTGCTTCCGTGATATAAAATCATAATTCCTCCATTATTTTTCATATATACAATCTCTTTCTCTTTGTTATCTGATAATTGTATTTTCACTATACAACTTTCACACATAGAATGCAACCACTTTTTATATTATGTTGGATAAAATATTATAGAAATTTATTATTATCAGTTTGTTGATTTTAATTCTCAAATAGTTTATACTAATCAAAGTCAGGGTTTTTATACACAATCCTGTGGGTTGAAATTATAATATTTTGGCTAATACCAAAAGTTTAAAAGCGATACTCAATGATTTTCATTAGTATCGCTTTTAAACTTTTAACTATTCTTCTTTATCTATTCTATAAAAAGCATCCTGTACCATCCTGTATTTCCAGGTCCAGCCCCATATCTTCCGTATACTGGCAACAATCTGTCAGTTCGTAGAAATCCGGCATATCCTCCGAAACACTTCTAAGCATTCCAGCTCCTTCCATTTTTCTGAAAAGAGGGTCTCGAATATTGATACAATACTGTCCGGCTTTTCTCATCCTTGCTTTGCTGAATCCTTGATTTCGTATTTCCTGAAAAAGTTCTTCTGCTTCCTCATTATTATGAATAAAAACTGTTATGGTTTTTTCTTCTATCAAACGAAAGACTTTTCCCACTTTTGCAAAATGGTATCTCTGCCCCTTAAATTCCTCCATAATCTTCTTTTTATCAAGATCCCCTCCTGCAACATTATATAATATCTTAAAATATTGCGTTATACTTTCCTGCGCTGACAAATCAATATTTTCCTCAATCAATAGCTTAGCAGCATCAATCTGTCTTCTCTGTCCCGGTATATGCTTCTTTTCTGGAAATTCAAAAATATAAACCCTGCTTTGCTGTATTGATCTTTTTCCCTCCCGATTACATCGACCGGCAGCTTGAATCATAGAGTCCACTCCTGCAAGCTGACGATACACCGCTTGAAAATCCAAATCCACTCCAGCTTCAACGAGACTTGTGGAAATTAAAATGCATCTTTCACCTTTCCTCAATTTTTCTCGTATTTCACTCAAAATCTGCTTTCTGTGTTTCGGATACATACTGGTTGATAAATGATATACCCCTTCGCCTTTCAGACAGTTATACAGTTCCTGCGCCTTTTTTCTGGTATTCACAATACACAATGCCTGAAATTCTTCCGATAATTTTTCAATCAATTCCGAATCTTCCACCGTTCCTATATTTTCCATCTTTGTCCTTTTAAAAAAATGGAACTGCTCTTCCATTCTCGGGCACAATTCCATCTGATCTATATCTTTTCCAAAAAACTGATTCAAAGACGGCTGTGTTGCAGTACAAAGTACTGCACTTACCCTGTAGTTTCGAATCAGTTCTTCAATCATAGCTGTACAGGGAATCAGGTATTCATTTGGCAGCATTTGCGCTTCATCAAAAATAACCACACTATTTGCTATATTATGCAGCTTTCTGCATTTAGAAGATCTGTTTGCAAATAAAGATTCAAAAAACTGCACATTCGTCGTAACTATCACCGGCTTATCCCAGTTTTCTGCCGCCAGCTGCATAGGATTAAACTCTTCAGAAATTTCATAATCTACATTGTAATGGTTTTCCAGAACATTTTCTTCTCCCAATATATCGCGAAATATTTTGGCGTTCTGTTCAATGATACTGGTATAGGGAATTACATAAATAACTCTGTCCATATGATGTTTCACGGCATGTTTCAATGCAAATGCCAAAGAGGCAATTGTTTTCCCACCTCCAGTAGGAACGGTTAAACGAAAAAGTCCTTTTTCTGCTTTTCCCATTTCATAACAATTCTGCAGAATTTCTGTACGTCTCCCATTTACTGTATTAATATCCTGATTTTTCATCCAATCTTTTGTATATCTCTCCAGTTTTTGCAGAAGCTGATGCATTTCTTCTCCTGATATTCGCCCTGTATCTCCATTTTTCATAAATGCTTCTGTATCCAAAAAATCAGCATCTACAAGACAGGAATACAACATTCGGATAAACATACTTAATGAAAAATCCTGGTTTTTCACTGTTTTAGGGTCAAACGGCAAGGTATTTATTTCTGGTATCTGTATTTCTTCTTGATATTTATGGTAATCATAAATTTTTTTCCTTCTGCGTCCCAAAAGTGTGGATTCACTGTCCGCATCACTGGAAGAATCATAATCTGGAAGACCGGCATGATGTCCGGCAATACAATAACTCATAAACGAATAGAGTCCTCCCATTTTTTCGCAAACTCTTGCTCCTGCCGTTGAATGATCCACCCGAGCATTGCTTTTTCCGCAGATTCTTTTTTGAAATTCATTGGAATATTTGCCAATATCATGAAGCATTCCACAGCAGAAACCCCAATCTTCTTTTCCAAATTTTGATGCAAACCTCCCTGCAAGTTCTGCTGTTCCCTCCAAATGTTCCTTGATTGTCTGAATTCTTTTTCCATCTATGTGCGCAATATATTCCATCTTTTCCATTCCCCTTCCTTACCATAACTTAAAACCTTCTTACACCCGCTCAAATCTCCACTTCTGCTTCACATCCGGGTACTTCTCTCTGTCCACCTCACTCATAAACATCTCAAATGGCCGTGCACAAATCTTAAAGGGTGCATACAGTCCCTGATAGATCACCAGTCGTTCTCCGGTCTCTGTATGCTCCGCAAAGGCAAGTATCTTATAAAGATACTCGGAAGTATTTTTATCCACCCATTCTCTCTTAAAGTGCTGCACGATATCTCCCGGACGGATGTCTCTTTTTGCTGCGCTCTCTGTTACCGGAGGGGCTGCCGGTTCTGTATCAAGTTCCATATATTCTTCTTTATCAAGGGATACCGGAATCCCGGTCCTTCCGGAAATATGCACGCCTCCGTACCAGATTCCCTGAACCTCAAAAACATCTCCTACCTCATATTCGGAACTGTATTCATCATTTTTCTTGATAATTCTGATTTTTGCCATAATTCTGCACTCTCCTTTATAAAAATAAAATGTCTGTTTCCAGACATTTTATTTTGTTCGTTATTCTTTTTTCATTCTACCGCAGACCAGGATTCCAGTCAACAAAAGCACTGGAAATACAACTGCTGCCAGAATGCCCATTTTGAGATTTTCACCCATGGCACTGGATACTGCGCCTACCACGGTAGGCCCTCCGGAGCATCCCAGATCTCCGCCCAGCGCCAGCAATGCAAACATAGCTGTCCCTCCTTTTGGAATGGCTGCAGATGCTTTACTGAAAGTTCCCGGCCACATAATACCCACAGAAAGACCGCAGACCGCACAGGCTGCCAGACTGAGAAGCGGTGAAGGAAACAGAGAAATTCCCAGATAAGCTAAAATGCAGAGACCGCTGCTCCAGATCATAAAATAATCCAGATGAATCCTGTCACCATATTTTCCATAAAATGCTCTGGATGCTCCCATCAAAATAGCAAAAGCCATAGGGCCGGCCAGGTCTCCTGCAGTCTTGGATATCTCCAGACCTTTTTCTGCAAAAGTGGATGCCCACTGGCTTACAGCCTGTTCACTTGCTCCGGCACAAACCATCATGATCAGCAGTACCCAGAAGATTTTTGAAGCAAAAAGCTCTTTCAGGCTGAGCCCGCTTTCCCCATCCTCTATCAGAGATGCCATAGGCACTCTGGTAAAAGCAAACGCATTACAGATGGGAATCACCGCCCATACAACTGCCATGATCTTCCAGTTTTCAATACCTGCCGCCCGAAAAAAGATAGTAGAAAGAAGCACTACACCTACATGTCCCCAGCAGTAAAAAGAGTGGAGCATACTCATGGCCTTTTCTTTGTTATCAGAAGGACAGGCTTCTACTACAGGACTTACCAGAACCTCCAGAAGACCGCCGCCTACTGCATATACCATAACGGAGATCAGAATGCCCACAAATGGAGATGAAAAAACCTCCGGAAGTATGGTCAGAAGTATCAGTCCGGCTGCAGAAAGCACATGAGCCATTACCATGGATATACGGTAACCGATCCTGTCCACAAATCCAATAGCAAGAAGATCCACCAGAAGCTGTACTCCAAAATTAAACGTTACCAGCAATGTAATCTGGGATAAAGGAATGTCATAAGTTCTCTGAAAAGTCAGAAATAACAGTGGAACAAAGTTGTTGATGATCGCCTGCACAATATATCCCACAAAGCAGGCGGTAATTGTTTTGTTGTATTGATTTTTCATTTTCTCCTCCTTAATATAAGTGTTCCTTCAAATTACTTTTTGAATAGTCTACCGGACTCTGACAAGGCCGTTTTCTGTCATCCGATACACGGTATCACATACCTCACGAATATATTTCCTGTCATGAGAAATACTGATCACTGCCCCCTGATATTCCGCCAGAATCTCGCGGATAACCGGATTGGACAATGGAGAAAAGTTTCTGGTAGGCTCATCAAGGATCAGAACATCCGCTCCTGATAAGCTCATTTTCAAAAGAAGAATTTTTGCTTTCTGACCGCCGGACAGCTCTGAAATCTCATGGTCCATCTCCTCTGGCGTATACTTTAAAGCCCCCAGACAGGTGCGGATCCAGGTCTGTTCTTCTCTGTCTCCATTTTCAGAAAGATACTCTGCCGGTGTCATGGAAAGCTCCAGTATTTCCTCATAATTCTGCGGCATATAAACGGCATGGATATCCTTTCTTTCCAGCAGCTGCTCCGCAATCTTCCTCAGCAAAGTCGTCTTTCCCACCCCGTTTTTTCCAATGATGCAGACCTTTTCCGGCCCTTTGACCGTAAGCTGCAGATCCCTGGCAAGCACAGCTCCATCAGGGGTTTCCAGACAATCTGACTGGTACTCCAGAAGCATTTTTCCTGGCGGAAAACTTACGTCTTTCATCCGGAAAAAAATTGCTTCTTCTTCCTCAGGCAATCGTTCTATCTCTTCCGCCTGGCGTTCAAAACGACGTTCCATAGACTTTACTGCCCGCATTTTTTTCTTCAGAAGATAACCGGAATGAGGGTCCTGACGGGAAACAGAATTCAGGTCATTCTGTACTTTCTCCCGGATCCTGTTAAATTTTTCCTGCCTCTTTTTTTCTTCTCTCCGATCATTCAATGCCCTTCGTCTCTGATTTTCAAAATTCAGATTTCTGCTTTCCAGATATTCTCTGTATCCCGTATGTACTACCGTATATCGGCTTTTTGTTTTACGGCAGATCTGTTCCAGATGAATCACCATATTTGCTGTATTTTCAATCAGCGTTTCATCATGCGAAATAAAAAGCACTGCCTGCGGCGTTTCCAGAATCAGCTTTTCCAGCCATTCCAGAGTTTCAATATCAATATCATTGGAAGGCTCGTCCAGCAAGAATACCGATGGTTTTCCTACAAGTAATTTTGCCATCTGGACTTTTACTTTTTCACCTCCGGAAAGCGTCCGCATCTTCTGATCACTGTAAAAAAAGTCTGTTTTCAGTCCCATCTTAGATGCCATATCTGCCAGTTCACGGGAGTCTGTCTCCCAGAACAGTTCCTCTTCACAGAAAAATTCATAGATTGTTTTTTCTCTGTCTTTCTCCGGAAGCTCCTGCGGCAAATACCCCAGTTTTTCACCTTGAACGATCCGTTCTCCTTCCGCCTCCACATAATCTCCTGTTAATTGTGGATGAAAAATCCATTTTAATAGTGTAGATTTTCCATTTCCCTCTTCTCCAATGATAACAGCCTTATCTCCCGGATTCAACACCAGCTGAAAATCTTCCAGGATCACTCTGAGGTCATACTTATGCGTAAACGTTAAATTTCTGATCTGTAACATACATTCCTCCTGTGCATTAAAAAATGTCTGTTTTCGCAGCCGAAAACAGACAAATGCAAACAGAACCCTTATATCATTAACGGCTCGTAAACATCCATTCATCAAATTCGGCATGCACAAACAGACCTGTTTCCAGGTACCACTTCCATGTTTGTTTCTCACCAAATCTGATTATCTGAACATTTCCTCACCTACGCTTACGCGCCTTTCTTTTTATTCCTTTCTGACTATAGCACAGAAAACAACAGAACACAAGCCCTATCTTTCCCATGTCATTTCATATTCTGCTTCACCGGTTGCCTCGTCCACACCCTCTGTCCGGATCTGAAAATCCTCCCTCTGATAAAACCTTACTGCGGCCTGATTTTTTACATACACCGAAAGACTGAGCTTTTGCTTTCTCTCTTTGAGATATTTCATCAAAAGCTTCCCAATCCCTTTTGAACGGAATTTTTCTGCCACAAATATCCCTGCAATATAATCTTCCATCAGGCCTGCAAATCCCTGAATTTCGCCCTCTGCCTCATACACATATACTTCCGATTCCGGCAGCATATCCCTTACCTGTTCATAATGATCTTTCCAGTATTCTTTTGGTACGAAATCATGAGCCTGTTCATTGGAATCCAGCCAGATCTTCATAACAGCATCCAGATCCTGAAGTTTCATTTTTCTTATCATTTTTTCATTTCCTCTATTCTGTGAAGAATCATCTCCAGAAATTCATTCAGATCTTCTGTGCGTTTGCGTACCCCTGCCGAACCGGCATGTCCTCCTCCGCCAAAAGGAGCCAGAAGTTCATTTACGTTTATCCATTTTCCATCCGATCGGAACGAACATCGAAAGCGTCCGGGTTCTTCCTCATACATGGTAAATCCCATTTTTACATCTTCGCAGTCCCGCAGAAATTCACTGACTGAATGAATGTCCTCATAAGAAATCCCTTCTTTCTCGATCATCTCCCGATCCACGATCACAAAAGCCACCTGGTTATCCACAGCTCTCTGTACTTTTGAGAAGAGAGATCCACGTTTCTGCAGATCATGCAGCGTATCACTGTGCATTGTCTGCATCACATAGTCATGATCCACCCCAAGTCTGAGCAGATCTGCTGCCGCATGAAAGGTAGCTTCCCCGACTCTGGCAAAGCCTCCGGTATCATGAAGGATTCCCATGTAAACATAATCTGCCGCATCGGGATGAACTCCTTTTTCTTCACTGAGTTTCTTCTTCCACCTGTTCCAGTCCAGTATCTCATAAACGTTTTCCGCGCAGGCCTCTGAAACTCTGGTGCAATTTACATCTCCATATCCCTCATTCGATGCATGATGATCGATCACAATGGATGCCTCGGCCTTTTCATAAATCTCCCGGCCGGCCAGCCGTTTTAAGATTGCTGTATCACAGACGACCACTCCGTATCTTTCCTCCACTGGAAGCAAAAACGGATCAAATACCTGGTCCTGTGCCACCATTTTTTTCGATCCTTTATCCAATGTATTTTCCAGATAGGGATGTACCTGATACTGCGGATATACCACATGGATATAATGCGCAATCCCCATCACCGATCCGGCTGCATCTCCGTCAGGATTGATATGTCCCAGAAGAATCACCGTATCCAGCTGATGCTCCTCCATCATCTGCCGGAACACTTTATCAAATTCAAATTTCATATATGGTACCGGTACCTCCTGACAGGTATGGTGATAAGCAAATCCCACTTTTTCCTGTACTCGTTTTGACTTGTTATTTCCATCATAATATCCGCACCATATTACAGACATTTTAAGGTCTTCAAAACCATGCCGGATCAGCTCTTTTGCCGCTTCAGGCATGTATCCTCTGCCCCAGAAGGGTTTGCCAAGCCAGTAGCCCAGTTCACATTCATCCTCTTTATCTGTCTGCCCGTTCAGTTTCAGTTCTATGGCTCCTATGGCTTTATTATTCTCTTTTTCACAAATTGCGTAACATTCAGCTCCATTAAAAACATCCCTTATAACATTTAAGCTTTCTTCCACGCTTTTATGAGGCGGCCATCCGGCAATCGGCCCCACATCAGGATCCTTTGCATATTCATATAAGCTTTGGGCATCAGATTCTTTCCATGGACGTAATATTAATCTTTCTGTTTTTAATTCCATTTTTATTATCACCTCCGGGTTTTTGTTATTTCCTTTTGCAAGCATACAGCAACGTTCACGGAATCTATATACACTACTTTTATTTAGAGTATATCACATGCCCTCGAACAAATAAATTCCCTGTTTCATATTCAGTTCGCCAATAATGCCATCTGAATACAGTTAAACGTAAAAAGAGCCGGGAAAGCCCACAGCAGGCATTTCCTGGCTCAAAATTTTATTCCATTTCGACAATTACTGATCAATTTTGTTTAGAAATCATTTGTTGTCGTATTTATAGTTCTTTTAATTATTTGATTTATCCATATTCTCCTGCCTATATGGACTAATGTTATCATTTTGTTATCGGTATTGATAACACTTACCCCCGTAACTGTGGATAATAGTAATATGTTTCCATTCAAATTATAAGTAACTTTGCTTAGAAAATCAACCATTTGTTTCTGTATCTTCAATAAGATTTTTCTTTAATGCCTCGATTGTATCTTGGTTCTTTCTTAAAAGTTCTAATTGCCTGTACGCTTTTTCTCTTAATATTTTTAACCTTTCAATTTTAGGCACTTCCTGTCTTATCAGGTCTGCATTCGTATCTTCCAGATTGATAAGCACGACCAATTCTTCCGCTGAAGCAAAATCTCTGATATTAGGAGTTTTCCCTTTTATTCTTTTTTCACTTTTCCATTGTGCTGCTGTTTTTCCAAACAAAGCCATATTTAGAATATCCGCTTCTGAAGCGTATGTATATGCCATCTCCTGTGGAGATAGTGTGGGAGTTATCAAAAATTCTTTTACTGCATCTGTGTGAATACGATAGTTTATTTTTGAAAGTTCTCTCTTTACATCCCATCCAATCGCTAATCGATCTGCTTCATCTTTCTTTAATCGCTGATAATCTTTGATGATATAAAGCTTAAATTCCGGCGAAATCCATGAAGCAAACTCAAAAGCAATATCTGTATGAGCATAAGTGCCGCCATATCGTCCTGATTTTGATACGATACCGATTGCATCTGTTGCCTTTATCCACTGCTGCGGTGTCAACGTAAAAGCATTATCTCCTGATTCTGCCTTAAACCTATCGAATTCGATAGGTTTAAAATTCGGATTATGAATCTGTTCCCACAATCCTAAAAACGAAATTGTAGAATGGTTACGCATCCAGTTGGCAACTACAATAAAAGCATTATCAGGATTTTTATATTTAGCAATATCTGTAAGAGAAATATATGCTTCCTCATTAACAACATCACCCATCACTCTGATTTCTGTTCCGTTAGCATCTATTTTCAATGTCTATTTCTGTGAAATATGGATAATAGAAAACAACAGGCAATCCTATAGACTGCCTGTCATTCAGAATAACTAATATCAAATTTTCATCATTCCATTTCTATGGTTGCCGGCGGTTTCCCGGTACAATCATAAAGTACTCTGTTCACATGCTTTACTTCATTTACGATCCTGCTGGTGGCTTTTCCAATGATCTCCCATGGAAGATCTGCGCTCTCCGCAGTCATAAAGTCTGTGGTTGTTACCGCTCTTAAAGCAACGGCATAGTCATAGGTTCTCTCATCCCCCATAACACCGACAGATCTCATATTGGTCAGGGCTGCGAAGTACTGATTTACCTTCTTGTCCCAGCCGGCAGCGGCAATCTCTTCACGCCAGATGGCATCTGCCTCCTGAACCATTTTTACTTTCTCGGCAGTAACTTCACCGATGATACGGATTCCAAGTCCCGGGCCCGGGAACGGCTGACGGAACACCAGATATTCCGGAATTCCAAGCTCCAGACCTGCTTTACGAACTTCGTCCTTGAACAGATTTCGGAGAGGTTCAATGATCTCCTTGAAATCTACATAGTCAGGCAGTCCTCCCACATTGTGGTGGGATTTGATCACAGTAGACTCACCGCCTACGCCGCTTTCCACCACATCCGGATAGATGGTTCCCTGTACCAGAAAATCTACCGCGCCGATTTTTTTTGCTTCCTCTTCAAATACACGGATAAATTCCTCGCCGATGATCTTACGTTTCTGCTCCGGCTCCTCTACACCTTTCAGTTTCTCGTAGAAACGCTCTTGCGCATTGACACGGATAAAGTTCAGATCGTAGGATCCTTCCGGACCAAAAACAGCCTCAACTTCATCTCCTTCGTCTTTACGTAGAAGGCCATGGTCTACAAATACACAGGTAAGCTGGTTTCCTACTGCCTTTGACAGAAGAACTGCTGCCACAGAGGAATCCACGCCGCCGGAAAGGGCGCAGAGAACTTTTCCATCTCCCACTTTTTCACGGATTGCCTTGATGGAATCCTCCACAAAAGAATCCATTTTCCAGTCACCGGTACATCCACAAACCTTGTATACAAAGTTGGAAAGCATCTTTGTGCCTTCCTGAGTATGAAGTACCTCAGGGTGGAACTGCACTGCATAAAGCTTCTTTTCTGTATTTTCTACTGCTGCCACAGGACAGTCATTTGTCCAGGCAGAGATTTCAAAGCCTGGCGCTTTTTCTGAAATGTAGTCGTTATGGCTCATCCAGCAGATTGTTTTCGGAGAAACATCCTGAAAAAGTGCTGACTCTGTATTTACATTGACTTCAATCTTTCCGTACTCACGTACAGGCGCTTTTTCCACTTTTCCGCCAAGCTGGTGCATCATAAGCTGGGAGCCGTAGCAGATACCAAGGATCGGAATTCCCAGCTGATAGATTTCTTCTGCATATTTTGGTGAGTCTTCCAGATACACACTGTTCGGACCACCTGTAAAAATAATTCCTTTGGGTTGGATTTCTTTAATCTTTTCAATATCTGTCTTATAGGAATAGATTTCACAGTAAACATTGCATTCTCTTACGCGGCGTGCGATCAGCTGATTATACTGGCCGCCGAAATCAAGTACAACAACGGTTTCTCTCTTCATGCTTTTCCTCCTGAGGGTCATTCTAAACATCCTGATTTTTTACTTTTCTTATTATATAGAAGGAATACTCTATTTACAATTATAAATATAGAAAAAATCTTGCTGTCTCTGCAAAAAAATTTTATGCAGTACGACGATATATACAATTTTCCTCCTGTATCAACGTTTTATAACTTCTTTAGAAATCCATCACGTTTTTTTCAATTTATCCTCACATTTTCATCACAAATTCCTCGTATAGTATTAAACAAATAAAGCGAAAGCTTTTTTACATAGATTTTTCTTTTTCATACTCGCCGGGCACAGAAGCCCGGCCCTCCTTCTTTTATGGGATCTTTTTATTTTCCCTGGATCGCATCCCGGATCGCCACTGCTCTGTCCGGATAATTGGTAATGATCGCATCCACACCCGCATGGATCAGTTTTTCCATATGCTCTTTTTCGTTCACTGTCCACACACGGATTTTCAGTCCACTTTCTTTATATTCCCTGAGAAAATCTGCCATTGCCATATGATAGATTGCCGGATGCAGACCTTTGATCCCAGTCTTTTTTGCATAATCCGCCACATCAAGGATCACGTCGCTGTAAAGATAGGCTGTTTCCGCATCTGGCTTCCATTCTCTGATCTTCTGCATGCTGTAATGATTAAAGGAGGAATATATGATCCTGTCTTCCAATCCCTGATGTTTTACCTCTTCTATTACCATACGTTCCAGTTCCGGATACCAGAAAATTCCTGTCTTCAGTTCAATATTCACCTTCATACCACTTGGTTTTACCAGCTCAAGAACCTCCCTCAGTGTGGGAATCCTGCCCTTTTTTCCATCCGGAGCACTGACCTCAAAGCGTTTCAGCTCTTCCAGCGTGTAATCTTTTACCCAGCCTGTACCATTACAGACTCTGTCAATATTTTCGTCATGAATGATCACCATCTGACCATCCTTACTGAGCTGGACATCCAGTTCGATTCCATCGGCTCCCTGTTCTACTGCCAGGGCAAAAGCCTCCAGGGTATTTTCCGGCTCATAGCCACTTGCGCCTCTATGTGCAAAAATTTCTGTACGCATTTTTTTCTCCCTCGTATCGTAGCTTTCTCTTATAACGAAAAAACACCGTCCCCGCGGCAATCACGTTGTCCGCAAAAACAGTGCTTTAAGTGCGTCTTCAGGGGTTCGAACCCTGGACACCCTGATTAAGAGTCAGGTGCTCTACCAACTGAGCTAAAGACGCTTATTTAATTGTGTGCATTTTGTGTATTTCCTTAACGCAAGAATTATTATACGAAACTACAGATAAAAAGTCAAGCACTATTTTATATTTTTTTCAAATTTTTTCATCAAAACATCATTTTCTCTTTTTATCTGTATTTTTTCTGTCCAGTGAATCCAGCATTTTTGCCAGTTCATCTGCATTTTTACGAATTTTTGTCAAATGATCATCCAGCCTGCGATGCTCATAGCTGAATTGTGTCATGATCGTCTGAATCCTGCTGCGCTTCTTTAATGCTGCCATTATACCTTTCTCCTGTTCTGAAAACATCTCCATCCTGCAAAACAGAGGTCAGGAAAATCCCTGCCCTCTGAAGTGTTTCTTCTATATTATATGTATCTCTCAATTAAATGGTTCCCGGTTGCTTCTGGCGGATCACCAGCTTGCAGATAGGATTTCCCATGGAAGAAAATTTCTCCTCATATTCAGTCATCACATTTCCTTCCATCATCTCTTCCTGATGATGAAGGTCAAAGGTGTGTGCCAGCAGCTCCCAATTACTTTCCTGCACCTCTTCCAGGGAAAACTCAAACAGCTCCCTGCTATCTGTTTTAAATTCTACCAGTCCTTCCGGAACCAGAATCTTTTCATAGCGGGAAAGAAATTCCCGGGAAGTAAGTCGTCTTTTCGCATGGCGTGCCTTGGGCCAGGGATCAGAAAAATTCAGATAGATCTTCTGAACCTCCCCCTTTTCAAAAATCTCCGGCAGTTCTCTGGCATCCACTCTCATAAACAGAAGATTGTCAAATCCCTCTCCTGCTTCTTCCAGTTCTTCTCTTTTCTGAAGTGCCCGGAGCAGCACACTGTCGTACATTTCAATTCCCACATAATTCACATCCGGATGGAGCCTTGCCATATCCATAAGGAAACGCCCCTTGCCCATTCCCACTTCTATATGAAGAGGCTGCTTTCCGGAAAAACACTCCGTCCATTTTCCCTTATGTTCCTTCGGTTCCTGTACCACATAACCACTTTCCAGGATCGCATCCTTTGCTCCGGGTATATTCCGCAATCTCATAACCGATCTATCCTCCTGTAAATTTAAACGTAATCCTATCATACATGTTTTCTTTCTATTCATCAAGGAATTTTTCCATTACAGATTCTTCAATAATTATGCTTTTTTATAACATATAAACAATAAAAAAGAAAATAATAACCATAAGACTGCTGTAAATTTGTGTGGAAATTCCTGCACAAAAGGTGTATCATAGGATAAAGTTCCACAAAGGCACAAATCCTGAAACGAAAAGGAGGTTGAATATGGAACAGATACTAAACAAGCTGTCTGAAATAGAGCTTACTGCCAAACGCATTATGGATGAAGCGGACGAAACCAAAAATGCACTTTCTGCAGAAATGGAACAGGAATGCAAGGCTTTTGACGCAGCTCTGGAAAAGGAGACCAATGACAGGATACAGGAGCTGAGAAACAGTCTGGAAAAGAAAAAGGATACAGAGATCAATACTCTCCGTCAGGAAACTGAAAAAATCCTTTCTGATCTGGATGATTTCTACAGTAAAAACCACCAACAGCTTTCAGAGAAATTATTTCAGAAACTGCTGGAGCACTGAAAGGAGGCATCGTACAGAATGGGAAATCTCCTTTCCTACAGCGGAATCTCCGCCAAGATCCGTGCTATGCAGAGTAAACTGACCACAGAGGAACAGCTGCTTGAGATCCTTCAGCTTTCGGATGTTCCTCAGGTGATCGCTTATCTGAAGCGCACCCCTGAATATGCAGAGGTCTGGAAAGATCTGGATGAAAACTCTCTGCACAGAGGACAGATTGAAAAGCTTTTGAAGACATCTATCTTCCACAACTTTTCACGGATCTATCAGTTTGCCAACAAAGAACAGCGCAAATTTCTGGATCTTTACTCCAAACGGTACGAGATCCGTGTGCTGAAAGAGATCATGACAGATCTTTTTGATCACAGGGATACCGATCCCGTGGATATCACACCTTACTGTGAATTTTTCCGCAAACATTCCAAGCTGGATCTGGAGCAGCTTACTGCCTGCACGAACATGGAAGAATTTATTGCAGCTTTGAAAGGACATGAGTTTTATCAGCCCCTTTCGCAGATACGCAATCATGAAAGCGCATTGCTTTTCGACTACGGCATGGCACTTGATCTGTATTATTTTTCACAGATCTGGAATGTACGCAAAAAACTTTTTTCCGGAAATGACCTCAAAGAAATCACTACTGCCTATGGTGAAAAATTTGATATGCTGAATCTTCAGTTCATTTTCCGGTCAAAAAAATTCTTTCATATGACACCGGCAGATATTTATGCTCTGCTGATTCCTATGAATTACAAACTAAAAAAAGAAGAGATCAACGCTCTTGTGGAATCAACGACTCATGAACAGACCCGCGCATTATTCCGCAGGACATATTATGGCAAGAAATACGAACATCTGGAAGCCCATAACCTGGAAGAATTTTATAATGTAATGCTTCGGGATACCCTGGAAAAGGAAGCCCGCAGAGATCCTTACTCTGTGGCAGTCCTTTATTCCTATCTGTATCATAAGGAACATGAGGTCTATCGTCTCACCATTGCACTGGAATGTGTACGTTATGGCGTGGATCCTCAGGAGGCACTCCAGTATATCCGTAATAATTAACATTATCATCAACCCGGAGGTAACATCGTGATTGAAAAAATGAAATTTTTGAGCATCACAGGGCCAAAGGCGGACATTGACAGAATGACGGAAACCTATCTTTCCAGATATGAAATACATCTGGAAAGTGCACTGGCCGAACTGACAGAGGACGCAAATCTGTCTCCGTTTTTGGAGATCAATCCCTATCGTGAGGCTCTCACTTCCATCAGCAGCTTCTATGAACAGCTGGAAGATCCGGAAAGCGTCACTCCCCAGAAAATGGATACGGAAACCGCAGTTTCTGTAGTACGCAGACTCCAAAAGGAATCCCGGGAACTGTCAGAAACCCGTGAAAAGCTTCATGCCCAGCATGCAGAGATGATTGATTCCCTTAAGATCATCCGTCCATTCCGAAATCTGGATTATGACGTATCTGAGATCCTGAAGTTCCAGTATATCCATTATCGCTTTGGCCGCATTGAGAAGCAGTATTTCAAAAAATTTGAAAAATATATCTATGATGCACTGGATACCATTTTCCTGAAATGCAGCGAAGATGAGCAGTATTACTATGGCGTATATTTTGTCCCCAAACATCAGGCGCACAAAATCCATGCGGTTTATTCCTCCATGCATTTTGAACAGATTTTTGTTCCGGACTGCTATCAGGGTACTGCAAAAGAAGCGTTCTCCATTCTGGATAAGCTTCATAAGGATATCCATGCAGCGCTGGAACAGAACAAAAAGGATTCCGAGAGATTCCTTATTGATAACCGTACTGCTATCGTTTCTGCAAAAGCAGCTCTGGAAGCCTGCTCTTCCAGCTTTGATATCCGGAGACTTGCAGCCTGCACAAAGGGAGAAAACAATACCTTCTATATTCTGTGCGGCTGGATGACAGAAAAGGATGCCCTGGCATTCCAGGAGGATATCAAAGACGACGATAAAATTTTTTGTCTGATGGAGGACGAACAGTCTCCTGCTAAAAAGACACCGCCTACCAAGCTTCATAATCCGAAGCTTTTCAGACCTTTTGAGATGTATATCAAAATGTACGGCCTTCCCGCCTATAATGAAATGGATCCCACCTGGTTTGTGGCGCTTACCTATTCCTTTATCTTCGGAGCAATGTTCGGAGATGTAGGCCAGGGTCTTCTGCTCTTCTTTGGCGGACTGATCCTGTACAAAACAAAGCACATGGATCTGGCAGGCATTATCAGCTGTGCCGGAATCTTCTCTACCTTCTTCGGATTTATGTACGGCAGTATCTTTGGATTCGAGGAAGTGCTGCACGCATTCTGGCTGAAGCCAATGACAGCCATGATGGATGTTCCCCTTGTGGGCCGTCTGAATGCCGTGTTCGTTATTGCCATTGGATTCGGAATGTTCCTTATTCTGACCTGTATGGTGTTTAATATCATCAATTCTGTCCGTAACCATGATACAGAAAAAACATGGTTTGACAGCAACGCTGTTGCCGGACTTGTATTTTATGGCTCTATCGCCCTTTCTGCAGTACTTCTGGTTTCCGGGAAAAAGCTTCCTGCTGCTGCAGTTATGGCAGTGATGTTCGGTGTTCCGCTTCTTCTGATGTTCCTGAAGGAGCCCCTCACCAATCTGGTAGAAAAGAAAAAGCAGATCTTTCCGGAGCAGAAAGGCATGTTTTTTGTACAGAGCTTCTTTGAGCTCTTTGAGGTACTGTTAAGCTACCTCTCCAACACCCTTTCTTTCCTGCGTATCGGCGCTTTTGCCGTCAGCCACGCGGCTATGATGGAGGTGGTGCTGATGCTTGCCGGAGCCACAGAAGGCGGATCTCCCAACTGGATCATTATTGTCCTTGGAAATCTTTTTGTCTGTGCCATGGAGGGTCTGATCGTTGGTATCCAGGTTCTTCGTCTGGAATATTATGAGATCTTCAGCCGCTTCTATGCCGGAAACGGACGGGAATTTCTTCCTTTCAAAAAAAAAGAATGCCAGTAAATATGTAAGTAACCGGGATTTTTCCCGTAAAATTTATTTTATCATCAGGAGGATATTATCATGAACATGATCATTCAAATCGTAACAGCAATCGCACTGATTCTCAGCATTATTGTACCTTTTGGCTACTATTTCCTTGGAGAAAAAAGCAAAAAGCGTTATAAACGTACTTTAGCTGTAAACTGTTTCCTGTTCTTCGGCGTTATCCTTGTGGCTTCTGTTGTAATGTTTGCAGGAACTGCAAGCGTACAGGCTGCTTCCGGCGCTGAAAGCGGACTGGCTACCGGTCTTGGCTATATTGCAGCCGCTCTTGTTACAAGTATTTCCGGTCTTGGTTCCGGTATTGCCGTTGCCAGCTCTGCAAGTGCTGCTCTTGGCGCACTGAGCGAAGACGGTTCCCTTTTTGGTAAATCTATTATCTTCGTTGCTATGGCCGAAGGTATCGCTCTTTACGGACTGATCATCTCTTTTATGATCCTTGGTAAACTTTAAGAGGCATAATCTATGAAAATGTATTTAATCAGCGACAACATCGACACCTACACAGGCATGCGCCTGGCAGGTGTCGAGGGCGTAGTCGTCCATGAGCGTCAGGAGCTCCGCGAAGCTCTGGAACGCACCATTGCAGACAAAGAGATCGGGATCATTCTCCTTACAGAAAAATTCGGAAGGGAATTCCCCGAGATCATTGATGACGTCCGGCTTCACCACAAAACTCCCCTGATCATCGAAATTCCTGACAGACATGGTACTGGACGAAAACCGGATTTTATCACTTCATATGTCAACGAAGCAATCGGACTGAAATTATAGGCAGGTGTAAACATGACAATAGATGAAAAACTGCAGCATTTTTATGATGTTTCCATCGAGGAGGCAAAAGAAGATGCGGCAAAAGAAATCCAGGAGCATCGAGAATCACTTTCCCAGATGCTGAACGAACACAAAGATGCCCGCAGACAGGGCGCTGAGGCAGAAATCAAGGCAGAAGCCGATCATGTCCGCAGAGAGATCAACAAAGCTCTTGCGGCAGAACAGATCACACTGAAACGCCACTGGTCCAAAAAACAGGAAGAACTGAAAGAAAATCTTTTCTCCGCAGTCAGAAAAAAAGTGGATGCATTTATGCAGTCACCGGAATATCCGGATTATCTCTGCAGGCAGATCCGGGAGGTTCAGGAATTTGCCGGAACAGATGAGATACACATTTCTCTTTCCTCCAGTGACAGTGACAAGCTGGATATCCTTACTGCAAAAACAGGTGCAGAACTTAGTGTTTCCGGAGATGATTTTATCGGCGGTATCCGTGCTGCTATCCCGGAAAAAAATATCATGATCGACAATTCCTTCCTGGAAGGACTGGAATCCATGCGTAAAGAATTCAAATTTGACGGAGGTCTGAAGCATGAATAAAACAGGTATTATCTACGGAATCAACGGCCCTGTCATCTATCTGAAAGGTGATCCGGGGTTCAAGATCTCCGAGATGGTCTATGTAGGAAAAGAAAATCTGGTAGGTGAAGTCATCGGTCTGAAAAAAGGTATGACCACCGTTCAGGTATTTGAGGAGACCACAGGACTCCGTCCGGGCGAGACCGTTACCGGAACCGGCGACGCCATCTCCGTACTTCTGGGGCCTGGTATCATCCACAATATTTTTGACGGTATCCAGCGTCCTCTGGAGGAAATTACAAAGACCTCCGGAAAATATATTTCCAGAGGTGTCAGTGTAGATTCTCTGGACACAGAAAAAAAATGGCACACACATATTACAGTCAAGGAGGGGGATGTTGTGGGTCCCGGCACTATTATCGCCGAGACACAGGAAACAGCCTCCATTCTTCATAAATCCATGGTTCCGCCTTCTATTACAGATGGTACTGTAATCAAGGCGGCTCCCGATGGAGACTATAACATTCTGGAGCCTATCGTAACCATTCAGCTTCCGGATGGAAGTACAAAAGATCTGGCTCTGGCCCAGAAATGGCCCATCCGAATCCCGCGTCCCACCCAGCTGCGCTTTCCGGCCAGCGTTCCTCTGGTAACCGGCCAGCGTATCCTGGATACTCTGTTCCCTATTGCCAAAGGCGGCACCGCTGCGGTTCCCGGTGGTTTTGGTACAGGAAAAACCATGACCCAGCATCAGATTGCCAAATGGTCTGACGCAGATATCATTATTTATATCGGCTGCGGAGAACGTGGAAACGAGATGACTCAGGTTCTGGAGGATTTCAGTAAGCTGATCGACCCGAAATCAGGAAACCTGATGATGGACCGTACCACACTGATCGCCAATACCTCCAACATGCCTGTTGCCGCACGAGAAGCTTCTATTTATACCGGTGTCACACTGGCTGAATATTACCGTGATATGGGCTATGACGTAGCGATCATGGCAGACTCCACTTCCCGTTGGGCAGAAGCGCTCCGTGAGCTTTCCGGACGACTGGAGGAAATGCCTGCCGAGGAAGGATTCCCGGCTTATCTGGCATCCAAGCTTTCCGCCTTTTATGAGAGAGCCGGAATGATGCAGAACTTAAATGGAACCGAAGGCTCTGTCTCCATTATCGGAGCCGTATCCCCTCAGGGCGGCGACTTTTCCGAGCCGGTTACTCAGAATACCAAACGTTTTGTCCGCTGCTTCTGGGGACTGGATAAGTCTCTGGCTTATGCCCGTCACTTCCCGGCCATCCACTGGCTGACCAGCTACAGCGAATACCTGGAGGATCTTTCTCCCTGGTACCGCGCCAATGTATCTCCGAAATTTGTTACAGACCGAAATCAGATCATGGCGATCCTCAACCAGGAAAGCTCCCTGATGGAGATCGTTAAGCTGATCGGAAGCGACGTTCTTCCGGATGACCAGAAGCTGACTCTGGAAATTGCCAGAGTGATCCGTCTTGGTTTCCTTCAGCAGAATGCCTTCCATGACGAAGACACCTGTGTTCCTATGGAAAAACAGTTCCAGATGATGGAGATCATCCTTTACCTGTACGAAAAATCCAGATCTCTTGTAAACAGAGGAATGCCTGTTTCCGTATTGAAAGAGGACAATATTTTTGAGCGGATCATTTCCATCAAATATGATGTTCCTAACAACCAGCTGGAAAAATTTGACCAGTACAAAAAAGATATCGATGAGTTTTACAATAATGTATTAAAGAAAAACGGCTGACAGGAGGAAAGTTTTTATGGCAATCGAATATTTGGGATTAAGCGAGATAAACGGCCCTCTGGTAGTCCTGGAAGGGGTTAAAAACGCCGCCTACGAAGAAATCGTTGAATTTCATATGGATGACGGCACACAGAAGATCGGCCGTATTGTAGAAATTTATGAGGACAAAGCCGTGATCCAGGTTTTTGAAGGAACCGATAATATGTCTCTGACAAACACACATACACGGCTTACCGGGCATCCTATGGAAATCGGGCTTTCTCCTGATATTCTTGGACGTACATTTAACGGAATCGGAGAGCCCATCGACGGACTGGGAGAAATTGTTCCGGAGATGAAGCTGAATATCAACGGTCTTCCTCTGAATCCGGTTTCCCGGGAATATCCTCGAAACTATATCAACACAGGTATCTCTGCCATCGACGGACTGACCACTCTGATCCGCGGACAGAAGCTTCCTATTTTTTCCGGAAACGGTCTTCCCCACGACAAGCTGGCTGCACAGATCGTACAGCAGGCTTCTCTGGGCAGCGATTCCGACGAAAATTTTGCCATTGTATTTGCTGCAATGGGTGTAAAATATGACGTAGCTGAGTTTTTCCGCCGCACCTTTGAAGAAAGCGGCGCTTCTGACCATGTTGTTATGTTCCTGAACCTGGCAAACGACCCGGTAGTCGAGCGTCTTCTTACTCCGAAGATCGCCCTTACTGCCGCTGAGTATCTTGCTTTTGAAAAAGGAATGCACATTCTGGTTATCCTGACGGATATCACCTCCTTCTGTGAGGCGATGCGAGAGGTCTCCTCCTCCAAAGGTGAAATTCCTTCCCGAAAAGGTTATCCGGGATATCTTTACAGTGAACTTGCCACTCTTTATGAGCGTGCGGGAATCGTTCAGGGCGGAACCGGATCGGTTACACAGATTCCTATCCTGACTATGCCTAACGACGATATTACACATCCTATCCCTGACCTTACCGGATATATCACAGAAGGACAGATCGTTCTGGACCGCCAGCTCCACGGACAGGCAGTCTATCCGCCGATCAACGTGCTCCCTTCCCTTTCCCGTCTGATGAAGGACGGTATTGGAGAAGGCTTTACCAGAGAGGACCATCAGGATGTGGCAAATCAGCTGTTCTCCTGCTATGCAAAGGTCGGCGATGCCAGAGCTCTTGCTTCTGTTATCGGTGAAGACGAGCTTTCGCCTCTGGATAAACAGTATCTGGTGTTCGGTAAGGCATTTGAGGCTGAATTTGTAGGACAGACAGAAACGGAAAACAGAAGCATTACAGAGACTCTTGATAAAGGCTGGGAGCTTCTGGGACTGCTTCCGAAGGAAGAGCTTGACCGAATCGATACAAAGATCCTGAATAAATACTATAAAGAAACTGTCCGCTAAAAAGCGGAGAACAGAAGACCAACGGAGGTGATTTCTTGGATCCGAATACCTTTCCCACCAAGGGAAACCTTATACTTGCCAAAAACTCTCTGGCGCTTTCCCGCCAGGGTTTTGAGCTGATGGATAAAAAGAGAAACATCCTTATCAAGGAAATGATGGATCTCATCGATCAGGCAAAGGATATCCAGACGCAGATCGATGAAACCTTCCGTACTGCCTACAGAGCGCTCCAGAAGGCCAATATGGAGATCGGTATTGCTTTTGTACAGCAGATTTCCTACACCGTACCTGTGGAAAACTCCATCCGTATCAAGACCCGCAGCGTTATGGGCACAGAGATCCCTCTGGTAGAATATGAGCCCCACTGCACCAATACGCCTTCTTATGCTTACTACAGCACGAAGATGTCCCTCGATCAGGCAAAGGCAGAATTTGAAAAGGTAAAAGAGCTTTCTATCCGGCTCTCTATGATCGAAAATGCTGCCATCCGCCTTGCCGCCAATATTAAAAAGACGCAGAAACGTGCCAATGCACTGAAGAATATCACAATTCCCAGATACGAGGCTCTCACAAAAGATATTCAGAATGCTCTGGAGGAAAAAGAAAGAGAAGAATTCACAAGACTCAAAGTAATCAAGCGAATGAAGCAGAATAACTCTTAAAGTTTCAGAGATATCCACAGTTATACACAAATCCACCGGAAAGGAGAATCCTCTTCCTTCCGGTGGATTTTTTTACTGTATTCCTTATAAAACTACCTGATGTTGATTAATTCTTCACCAACCACAAGATATTGATTTGTTTGTATCACAAAACTTTTTCCATTATTGTCAGATAATTTATTTCTCAAACTGTAAAATCTCTCTTTTGTACAAAATATTTACCTGTATTTTCACATTGAAAAAGTCAATAGATTTTTTTACTTTTTTGTCGAAAAAAGCAAATTCATGATTATTAACCAAAACATCTGTTTTTTATCTGATTATGTAAATCAGGTATTCCACATCCCTTTCCTGTGGATAATGTGGATAACTTTGTGCATAACTTGATTTTATAAGGTTTTCCACGTTTTCTATTTGTGGATAACTTTTACACCTCAATGTGTATAATCTACAGCCTTCGACATTCTTTGTGCAATCTGCCAAACCCTCGATTATTTCAGATAAGTTCCGACACCAACCGGTGTTTCATAATCATAATCGGAGATTTTGATTCCGGATGCAGAAGTGCTGGCATGGATGATCTTGCCGTCTCCAATATAAAGAGCTACATGGCTGATGCCGCCTCCATAGAAAACCAGATCTCCTACTTCAATTTCACTGATCTCTTTTTTTCTGGAAGCATTAAACTGTGCAGCCGCCACTCTGGGAAGCTCATATCCAAATTCCTTAAATACAGACATCACAAATCCGGAACAGTCAGCGCCTTTGGTAAGACTGGTGCCACCATAAACGTACGGATTTCCTTCAAACTGCAGAGCAAAGTCCACAATCGCTTTTCTCTCTGCCACACGTTTCTTCTCCACTTTGCGATTCGATTCTTCCACCATGGCTGCAATCTTTTCCGCGCGCTCCGCGGAAGCTCTTCTTTCCGCTGCAATATTTTTCTGCACCTTCAGCTCCTGATACTCCTGCCCTTTCTCCTGCGCATGAGCCGCCATATCATTTACCATAGCGGTAATACTTTCTGTCTCTATTCCTTCGCTGCCATCTGTAAATGTACTCTCTTCCACTGCATTTTCTGTTGTTCCATCACTGAAATCCGCTGCAGAAACACCAGTTAAACTCATAGATGTTACACATACACCTAACACTACTGCTGTAATTTTTTTAAACATTGAACTCTCCTTTTTCATTCCTGTTCATTTTAAGTTCCGCCGCTGCTTTCTGATCGTTTCTTAAAAATCCGGAACAAACCAGACAAAAAAACAAAACAGATAACTCACGGCTGCATTCAATTGCGTATGTTACCATGAATTTACCTGTTTTGTCAAATTTTATTACAAAATTATTACATTTATATTTTCTACGGCAGTGGAACCTCTCCATAATCATGTGCCACATGAAATTCTTCAAAGATATTTGCACTTATCCCCATCCCTTCATACAGCTTGACATAATCTATAGCGGTTTTTCCAAAAAGATTTTTTTCGCAGTACTTACAGCAGGTATCCTCTCCGTTTTGCCGCGTCAAGACCATACTTTCTGTACTGTCTGAATAAGAAGAAAAAATGCCTTTTGTAAATACATAAGTAAGGTCTGTCTGTGAATCCTCATATTCTCCATAGTCTTCAATTTCATAGCTTATAAACTGTCCCAAAGGTTCTTCTGCTGATACACTCTGAAAAAACAGACCGATTCCCAGAAGAACCCCTGTCATACTGCATATACTCCACTTTTTCATTATCCTGCTCCTTTTAAAGTTGCCGAAGAAATACGTGATATCTTTGTTTTACCACTCTTTGCCTGGCTTCGCTGACAGGAAGAACTTCTCCACCTTCCAGTTCTATTCTGTCAGAATAATATCTGGATATATGATACAGATTCACCAAATACGACTGATGAATCCTGACAAAAGGTACTGCGGCTTCTTCCAGGTCTTTTTCTATACTGTCCAGCTTTTTGTAAAATATCTCTTCCCCTTTAAAGGTATGAAGACAGATCTGTCTTCTTCGGCTTTCAAAATACAGAATATCCCGAAGAGGAATCCGGCACGTACAATGTCTGCTTGTATAAGAAAAGTAGATAAGTTTTTGTCCGATCCGCTCTATTGCCTGACATAAATATTCCCGAAAAGATATTTCTTCCACTGGTTTTTTCAAATAACGGAAGGGTTCTGTTTCAAACATTTCCCGAAAGTACGTTTCATAGGAAGTGGTATAGATTACCAAAATATCAGGAAGAAATTTTTTCAGCTCCCGTACGGCGCTGATTCCGTCCTTTTTTTCCATTTCAATGTCCATATATACAATATCATACTGCCCACCGTTTTCCACTTCCCGGATAAAACTCTCCCCGTCAGAAAAAACTTCTGTTTCCAGCTCTATGTTTTTTTCTTTCCCATAAGACAGGATACGCTCTTCCAAGATTAATCCAAAAGAAAGGTCGTCGTCGCATACTGCAATACTTATCATTTTTCTCTTATTATCCACAGGTAGCAGATAAAATACCTTACTTTTCCACCGGAAGGATCACAGATGCACAAAAAATCCCTTTTTCTGCGTGAACCTCCAGACTTCCATGTAATTCCTCTGCCGCCTGTTCCACCGAAGACAGGCCAATCCCATGGTTTCCTCCTTTTTTTGTTGTAAGAAAGGAATTTCCCCAAAACCGCAGTTCTTCCTCTCTGCATGTATTCTCTATCAGAATCAGGAGACTGCCGCGCTTATACATGATCTCCATACATATCCTGCGCCGAAATTCTGTCACCTTTTCTGTTCCCTCCACTGCATTGTCCAGAAGATTCCCAAGAATGATACAGAGATTTTCTTCCTGAATCTCAATGTCTGCCGGAATACGAATCTCAGCCGAAAAGTCAATATGAAGGGCTCTGATATAAGAAGCCTTGTAATTGACAAGTCCGTCAATCATCATATTTCCACTGCTGACCAGTCCATAAGAGCTTCTTCCTGTCTCAGAAAGAAGTCTCCTGATATAAGAAACGGCTTCCTCCAGCCTGTTTTCTGATACAAAAGTCTCTATCCTGTCCAAAGATTCTTCCATACTTTTGCCAAGCCTCTGAAGTTCCCTCAGTGTATATTCCCTGTCCAACGTATGCTGACGGCATACTTCCATTTCCTTTTCGTACAGAAGCACCTTTGTTTTCAAAGCAGCGTGACAGCTGAGAAAATCATAGATTTTTAAGGCAGTAACAGGAAGAATCATCATAAGCATCATTGCCGTCACATCAAAATACGGAACCCCAACCCCATATTTATACTTGATCAGTATGTTCAGAAAAAACAGAAGCAAAACACTGGAGCATACCAGAGACAATACCAGCATCCAGTCCTGCTTCTCCATATCTTTTCTCTGGGAAAAAGGAAATATCCTTACTATTACCGTAATCATTACGGCTTCAGCACCCCAGGACATCAACATAAATATCCGTATCACATATTCTTCCTGTCTCTGTTCTTCTGTAAACAGCCAGGCAGAAACCATCAAAACCGGATACTCGCACAGACAGGATATTATCTGAAGAAGCATGGTATGAAATAAAAGTTTCCACTTCTTTCCACTATAATTACACCATACATAAAGAAGGTTCAGAGACAACAGCAAAAGAAAGTTTCCTATCATACCCAGGTTTGGAAGAACAGGATGAAGAAAAAAAGCAGTAAAAAAAACAAGTCCCCTCCTGATGACAGGAACATTCTGTTTTCTTTTAAGGGCAGTATCCATATAGGTTCTGATGCAGTAATACTTAAAAATTGTACTGGCAACTGACGCCGCTATTTCCATTCTCTGTTCCTTTTCATCTGCTCCTGTTCCTTCTCTTCTATTTCCAATGTGTTCTCTACTCTGCCAGACACTCCCCGAACAATCCCAAAAGCAATAAATAACAAAAGGGCATTTATCAGAATACAGATATACCTGTCTGACCGACGCAGGGAACCCATTGCAATATGATAAACACTATACGATATCATAAGAATGAAGGTACAAAGAACAGCTATGGCAATCCCTGTTTCTCTGTCAGGATCTCTCTGCCCTCTCCCAATGATTCTTCTTATTTCCAGCCGGCCCATAAAGACATCATGACAACATTTTCCCACATTCCCAGATCGGGAATCAGTATTAGAATCAGGTAAAAAAATACGCTTCCGGCAATCCGAAGTTTCTTTTCATACCAGCTTCTTGGTCTGCCAAAAATGTCCATATGGACCAGAAGAGACATATAATTAATCAGTGCAGCAATATAATTCCATGGATCTGCCAATGATTCCATTTGTTGTATTCCCCTGACTTTCCCGGTTAATAATCCTCAGAAGTTTCCTCATACTCGTCTATATAATCCGCATCCCCGGATTCTTCATACTCCTGTGTATCCTCTTCTGTCTGTGTATTTCTCTGTTCCATATTATATAGCTGACTTGGTGAAAAATATTCTGTTCCATCGCTGTACACATATGTGGCAATATTTACTCCATTTCTCACATAATAATCCACATCTACATTAAGGCTTGTTCTAAGACCGCTGACCCCGATCACTTCATCTACCTGAATATCCAGCTCTGCGATGCTGATGTCAAAAGTCATTTCATAGAAATCTCCATCAGAACCTGTTTCTATTGTCATAGCAGAATCATCGTTATATCTTACATTGCCACTGACAGACTTCATTTCATAATCATAAACCCAGCTTGGGAGCATACTTTCACTTCCGTCTCCATATACAGAAACAGCAATGTAATCTCCGTTCTCCACATAATATCCAATCTTAAGGTTTAGATTTGCTGCTAACGGTCCTCCCTCTTTTTTGTTTCCGCCTATCTGTATATCCGCATTACTGATGTCAAAAGTTGTCTGATTAAAATCCCCGTCAGATCCATACTCGATTGTTACGCTGTCCTCATCAGAATCTGTGAGAACTCCGTTTATATATGTAATTTCTTTTTCTGATTCCGAAGATGTGTTTCCTGTATTTCCAGACTGTGACCCTGAACCTGTCTGTGCTGCTTTCGTAGGTTTCGGTGCTGCTGTGGCTTTTGGTGTTGCTGTTGCTGTAATCTTCGGAGCTGCCGTTGCCGCCTTGGTTGGTGCTGGAGCAGATGCCCCTCCATTGCCCTCTGTCAGTCCGCATCCGGAAAAGCACGTTACTATTATTCCCAATGCCATAAATACTGCTCTCAATTTCTTGCAGTTCATTTTCTCTTCCTCCTGACATAATATTTTTCTTTCATTATACACCTTTCACTTATCCATTCTGCAGAAACTGTCAAAATCACATCTCTTATTGTAATAATTTCCTTTATGTTCTTTTTTTTATTTTATACCTGTAAATTTGTATTTTGTAGAACTCATTTCCCTGATATTCTGCTTTTATAAGCCTGTCTGATATGATAAAATATTGATAAAATAAAGAAAAAGGAACTACATATCATGACGCCAAAACAAAAAATCAAACAAATCATCTTACTGGTTTTCGGTCTGTCTGTTGCTCACCTGGGTGTGACCTTTTTTATTCAGGCAAATCTGGGAACCGACCCCTTTAACGTCCTTGTGCAGGGTATCTTCCGCAGTGTTCCATGGCCTGCTGCCCTTAACTGGACTCACGGACGTACGCACATGATGATCTGCTTTCTCATCATCCTGATCCTGCTTTTCGTTGACCGAAGCTATATTCGAATCGGAACGATCATCTGTATGTTTCTGGGCGGACCTATTATCGATCTTTTTACCGTCCTGCTGGGAGACTACATCAACAGTTCCCTGCCAATGGCAATGCGCATCATTGTCCTGGTAGCAGGCTGCATCATCCTTGCTCTTGGCATGACTATCGTAATCAAGTCAGAAGCAGGAACAGGTCCCAATGATCTGGTGGCCATTGTCATCAGCGACAAAACACGCAAGTCTTTTGGTATTGTCCGTATCCTGACAGACTGCTTTTTTGTAATCGCAGGTTTTCTGCTTGGAGGAACCTTTGGGCTGGGAACCATTATCTGCGCCTTTATCGTAGGTCCGGTAGCTCAGATCTTTATGCCATATTCCGAGCGCTTCTGTAAAAAAATAATCGGTAACTGAAAAAATGTCCTCCGGCTCATGATTTCCGGAGGACATTTTTCATTGTCAGATGTTTTGTCCTGTCATTCTGGTTTTTTTTACCCTCTCCGCATGACATGGATAAATATTTTTGTACCGGTATATGCTTAATACGATTCCCATCAGTCCATAGACAGCTACTGTATAGCTTCCTCCGGCAGACAGAAACGGGAGAAAGGAGGACGTTGCCGGAAATATTCCCAGATTCTCTGATACATTGATCAGAAAGCTCACAAGGAATACCATTCCACATCCACATCCCATTACCATTCCCAGCTGATTCTTCTGTCTCAAAGCTGTATTAAAAACCGCAAAAATCAAGGCTGCCAGAATACAGCAAATAAGAATCGCTGCCAGCATTCCATATGATGATGACAGATAAGCCAGAATAAAATCCCGATTAAAATCTGGCAGAATCTCTGTTACAGCAGTACCGCTGTTTCCCACAAATTTATTTGCTGCCAGAAGCTCTCTTAATTCTGATGTCAGGTAACCGTCTCCTGAAATTACTGCCTGAATACGCTCCTTTTGATATAAACGCAGCCTATTCCCTGAATACATGATAAGAAGAGCTGCTGCCGGCAAAACAGTAAAACTTCCCCAAAGTACGCACAATGCCCTTTTCCTGTGGACAGTAAACCATCCCTTCCAGATTGCCATCGTCAGCATAGCAAGCATGGAAATCAGCATCAGACCCGCTGTCATCAATGCCGGCAGACGCAGAACCAGAATCACCGGAAGAAGCATCCACGCGACGGCCTTCATGAATCCTTTATAACCGGAGCCGTGATACTGATATAGAATTCCTCCATAAACAGGAACATAAAACAGCATAAAGGCCTGTATTGATAACGGTCTTCCCCCTATGGATATGTAATATCTCATACCGTTGACGGGATAGCCAAAAAATGCGGCAAAAAAGCAAACAGCCAATAATACTGTTGCAATCATTCTGGAATGTCCTGCCAGCAAAGTATAGTCCAGAAAGTATAACAGCAGCATTACCGCAATCCCCGTTATCACATAAAATACATATCTCCCGGAAGCGGAAACATATTCTTCCCCCATGTGTCTGGCAATCATAATATGGATCAAAACACCAACTGCACTGATCAGCATCACCATCAAAAGGAGTTTCCATGCAATCTGTGGTTTATGGATACGATCCAGAGAGATCCCTGTCTCCACCGGATCCCCCATATCTCTTACAGCTTCTTTTTCTGCCTGTTCATAATCCATTCCGGCATGCATGTTTTCTGCAATCTGGTCTTCTATATGCTCCTGCAATTCCCGGCGTATATAAGGCCATGCCTTTTTGCACCGTATCTGCTCCAGCAATGTTTTCAGATATTCCTCCATATGTCACACCTCCAATGCAAGAACATTTGTTACCGCTTCCGAATACTCTCTCCATTCTTTCATTTTCTTCTCCAGAAAGCCTCTTCCCTGCTTCGTCAGACTGTAATACTTTCTGGTTTTCCCTCCGGCCTCCTGTTCGTATACCGTCAGCGCTCCTTTTTCTTCAAGACTATGCAGCAGTGGATACAGAGTACCTGCCTTCAGCTCAAACACATTCTGAGATTTCCGGCGTAAAGTATCTATCATCTCATAACCATACATGTCCTTCTCAGACAGCAGCTTCAGAATAAGCATCGTCATACTTCCGGAGATTAAAGATTTTTCAACAGCCATATCATTCACCTCTCTTATATAGGCAATCTATATATATTGGTTACCTATATATTAAGGTACTGCGGCCAAAATGTCAAGATATATCTCCGGAAGTCAACAAGTCGTCCTGCAGTGTTATACCGGTGCCACGGTACAATGCCTTTTTTTCATCATTCTGTAATAGCATGGTATCAGAAGCATACACGCTCCTGCCCAGGCAAGCGGGCTTGCAATACACACTGCCGTGTATCCCAGAATACCGGACAGACCTGTCGTCGCAGCAATTCGCATCACAAGCTCTATTATGCAGGCAGCAAATGGCGCCCGTCCATTCTGCATACTCTGTACAGAGGTTCTGTAAACCGCCAGCAACCCAAGTAAAAAGTAACACGGCGCTACTACTGTCAGATACATGTCTGAGTGATAATAAATTTCTGCTGTAGGATCTGTAAGGAACATCCTGACAACAGGATGTCTCAGCACCAGAATACCCCCACACATAATCAGATTAAAAATCTCTGTCTGGATCAGGCACGCACATACCCCTCTTCTGATACGCTCCATCCTGGCTGCTCCAAAATTCTGAGCTACATAATTTGAAATAGCTGTCATCATTGCATTATTTACAAGAACAGATATCTGATCTGCTTTTGTTGCTGCCGTGTATCCGGCAACAGCAGCCGTACCAAGCGAATTTACTACTGCCTGCATCGCAAGCTGTCCTATACACATCACAGACATCTGAAATCCCATTGGAAATCCCGTTTTTAAGTGAATTATTATTGTTTCCCTCAGGTTACCGAAATCCTCTCTGTGAAGATGTAAAATGCGGAAATTCCGTAATCCCACCCAAAGAGACAGAATCGCCGATACAAGCTGCGATATAATCGTAGCCCATGCAGGCCCGGAAACACCCATTTTCATGGGAATAATAAATAAAATATCAAGAAAAATATTCAGGATCGAAGAAAATACCAGGAAGTATAACGGCGTTTTGCTGTCCCCCAGAGCTCTCAGTATATTTGAAATCATATTATAGAATACTGTGGCACCTGTACCAAGAAGGATCACAAACATATACTCATATGCTTCCCGGGATATATCGGCCGGAATTTTCATCCACCTCAAAATATTATGTGAAAGCAGACAGCAGATCGCCGTAAGTACAACCGCAAAAATAACACTCAAAACAGTGGAAGCCGCAATACTTTTCCGCATCCCCTCTTCATCTTTTGCACCAAAACGCTGCCCCAGACAAATGCCGAATCCTCCTGTAAAACCATTAATAAAACAAAATACAAAATAGACGATTATGCTTGTAGATCCCACTGCTGCAAGCGAATTTGCCCCAAGTGTTTTTCCGACAACCACAGAATCTGCCAATGTATAAAAAAGCTGAAAAAGATTCCCAAGTATTACCGGAACAGCAAATTTAAACAATACCCGAAATGGATTTCCTGTTGTAAGATCTGCCTCTTTTGAACGTGCCATAATTTCCTCCTTCTTGCACTGTAATTTTTTTCTGATATAATAAAGAACATATCAGTAAATGTCTGGAGAATTGCATATGTCTGTAAAAAAAATCATGGTCGACAGCACAAACAGGGAGCTTTGTGCACATGGAACTGAGAGCTTTCCCATAACTGTAAATCACGATAATCTTCTTGATTTTGAAGGAAGAAATATACCCATTCACTGGCACAATGACCTTGAAATCGTCATCGCCCGAAGCGGAAATGCTACCTACCAGATTTATGAAAAAAGCTATGAGCTGTCACCGGATGAAATCATTGTTATCAACAGCAACACCCCTCACAGCTGCCACTCTCCTGGAAATACCCAGGTCTATTTTACGTCTATCCTCGTACGTCCGGATTTTATGTACGGCGACTTTGGAAGCGATATCGAGAAAAACTGCTTCCGCCCTTTTCTCCAAAATTCAGCAGTTCCCTGTATTGTTCTTTCTTCTTCTGATGTAAAAACTAAATTCCTTCTTGAAAAGCTTAATCAGGTAGAAGTTCTTTTTGATCAGAAATCCTTTTGCTACGAATTAAAAATCAAGGGACTTCTCTGTGATATTTTTGGTCAGCTCCTGTATGAATATCAGGATTGTTTTTTCAGATTCAGACCCGCAAATCAACGTGATCTCAAGCGCCTTGAACAGATGTTAAACTATATCAATACACATTTTGACTCTGTTGTCTCACTACAGCAGCTTTCTGATCACGTACATTTGTCCCGTGAAGTCTGCTGCCGTCTTTTCAAAAAAATGACTGGCAAAACCATTACTGCCTATCTGGAAGAATACCGCGTCAACAAAAGCCTTTCTCTGGTGCAAAGCGGCCTCTATTCAATAACACAGATTGCCGATATGGTCGGCTTCAGCAATGCCAGTCGCTTCGCCAGCGCTTTTCACAGACAATTCGGCTTTAATCCATCAGAATACAATTCTACGAAACACAAAAAATTATAAAAAAAATGTATCACAAAAAACATTCAGATATTGTTTTTTGTGATACAGATATTGACTAAAAATCCATTTGATTGTCACATCTACATAGAAAAAGCCAAGAAAGCCCACAAAACAGGCATTTCTTGGCTCATATATTTTACTCGAATTCGGCAATTACTAATCAATTTTGTTTAGAGATTATTCATTGTCGTGTTTGTAGTTCTTTTGATTATTTGATTTATCCATATTATCCTGCCTATATGAGCTAATGTTATCATTTTGTTATCGGCATTGATAACACACGCTCTGTAACTGTGGATAATAGCACTATATTCTATTTCAGATCATAAGCGATTTTGCTTAAAAAATCAATCCCTATTCAAATTC
>PPYE01046465.1_pt1 | contig 40085 bp, 43 predicted proteins | sample 1559881 | NCBI WGS metagenome assembly PPYE01 (sample SAMN08240022, study PRJNA423297) | Human gut metagenome, whole genome shotgun sequencing project. | reverse complement strand
GAACGCCATGCTGTGCGCCTGCGGAGCTCAGGGGGTGACCACCTTGGTGGGAGCCGCCCGGGAGCCGGAGATCGTGGATCTGGAGCGCTTTCTCAACAAATTGGGAGCCAGGGTGTCCGGCGCGGGCACGCCGGTGGTCACCATTGAAGGAGGCCATCCCCTTCACGGAGCGGAGCACACGGTGATGGGCGACCGCATCGTGGCTTCCACCTGGCTGTGCGTCTGCGGGGCGGCAGGAGGGGAGATTGCCCTGACCGGTGTGGAGCCGTCCTCCCTGGATACGGTACTTTCCTGCCTGGAACAGGCGGGGGGAGAACTGGGGTGCCGGGGAGAGGAGATCCACTTCCGGAGCACGAAACCCCTGCGGGGCATCCCACCGGTACATACCGCACCTTATCCCGGCTTTCCCACCGACGCCCAGGCCATTCTGATGGCCGCCCTGGCAGGTGGAAGAGGCCAGACTTTGTTTGTAGAAAATATGTTTGAGAGCCGCTACCGCCATGTGGCGCAGCTGCAGCGCATGGGGGCGGATATCCGGGTGTGGGGCCGCTCCGCCGTGGTGACGGGCCGCCCTCTGCACGGTCAGCGGGTGGAGAGCACCGACCTGCGGGGCGGAGCTGCTCTGGTGGTGGCCGCCCTGGGGGCGGAGGGAACGACCCAGGTGACCCAGCTGAGCCATATCCGCCGGGGCTATCAGGATATGGAAGGCACCCTTCGGCAGCTGGGAGCAGACATCCGCCTGCTCCCCACAAACAGAGATACAGGAGAAGACCATGGCATCTGTGAGACACAACCGAAAGCGAAAACGCCGCCGCAGCCGGCTTGGCGTGCTCTTTAAGCTGCTGTGCCTGGCGGCGCTGGTGGCGGCCCTTACCTTTGGCGCCACGGTATTCTTTCAGGTGGAGACCATTGCCGTGACGGGCAACAGCCGCTATACCCAGGATGAGATCATTGCCGCCTCCGGGGTACAGGTGGGGGATAACCTGTTTCGCATGAACAAGAAACAGATTTCTCAGGAGATCCTCCATCAGCTGCCCTATGTGGAGTCGGTATCCATTCTCCGCGGGCTGCCCAGCACCATCACCTTCCAGGTGACCGAGTGGGATGCGGTGGCTCAGGTAGAGGTGTATGCCCAGGGGCAGACGGAGGAGAGCGGAGAGGAAGGAGAGTCCCAGCAGGCCGCGGCCAAGGAGACCTGGCTCATCAGTGTGGGCGGCAAGCTGCTGGAGCCGGTCTCGGCCTCGCACACCGCGCCCATCTCGGTGACCGGGCTTACGGCCCTGGCGCCTGAGGCGGGCTCGATGCTGGCGGTGCCCCAGGATCAGCAGAGCAAGCTTACCGCGCTGACCAACGTTTTGGAGAAGCTCCAGCAGCAGGGTATGATGAGCCGGGTCTCTTCCATTGATCTGACCCACGTCTCCTGTATGGTGCTGCGGCTGGACGGGAGCATCGACGCCAAGCTGCCTCTCACGGGGGATACCGCGTATTATCTTCGGGCGCTCAATGCCGCCGTGGAGGAGGAAAACCGCCGCCGCGGCGGTCAGGCGGTGGGTACCATGGATCTCACGCAAAAGGAGTATACCGCCATCTTTACTCCGGCTGAGAGTGGTGGATGATATTTTCCAACTTTTTCTCTTGACCTGCTGAAAAAAGAGCGATACAATGAATCAAGATATAGCCTTGATTCTGCATCCGCTCACAATTGCTTGTTTTTGGGCGTTTGTGGCGGAGTTTCATTTTATACTTAGGAGGAACGACAATGGCCTTCGGAATGGATATGGGTCCTGACAGCGTAGTCAATATTAAAGTAATTGGTGTAGGCGGCGGCGGCAACAACGTAGTCAACCGCATGGTGCGCACTGGAACCAAGGGTGTCGATTTTATTGCGGTGAATACCGATAAGCAGGCGCTGGCCGTCTCTGCCGCTACCTATAAAATTCAGATCGGTGAAAAGCTCACCAACGGCCAGGGCGCCGGCTCCAACCCTGAGGTGGGCCGCAAGAGCGCCGAGGAGAACCGCACCCAGATCTCCAAGGCCCTGGAGGACGCCGACATGGTGTTCATCACCGCCGGTATGGGCGGCGGCACCGGCACCGGCGCGGCTCCCATCGTGGCCGACATCGCCAAGGAGATGGGCATCCTCACCGTAGGCGTAGTTACCAAGCCGTTCCGTTTTGAGGGCATGCGCCGGATGAAGCAGGCCGAGGGCGGCATTGAGGAGCTGCGCTGCAAGGTGGACTCCCTGGTCATCATCCCCAACGAGCGTCTGAAGCTGGCTACCGATCAGAAGATCACCATGCTCAACGCCTTTGAGATCGCCGACGACGTGCTGCAGCAGGCCGTTCAGTCCATTTCCGACCTTATTAAAAACACCGGCTTCATCAACCTGGACTTTGCCGACGTATCCGCTGTTATGAAGGACGCTGGCCGTGCTCACATGGGTGTGGGCCGCGCCGCCGGCAAGAGCAAGGCCGAGGAGGCCGCCAAGATGGCTATTTCCAGCCCCCTGCTGGAGACCTCCATCAACGGCGCCAAGGGCGTGCTGATCAACGTCACCGGTTCCATGGACATCGGCCTGGAAGAGGTGGAGACCGCCGCCAACCTGGTGCAGGAGGCCGCCCACCCCGAGGCCAACATCATCTTCGGTGCCGCCTTTGACGACACCCTGGAGGATGAGCTGCGGGTCACCGTCATTGCCACCGGCTTTGACGAGAAGGAGGAGGCTGCCGCCGCTCCTGCTGCTGATATGTCCCAAAAACCCTTCTCCCAGGCGGGAGACCGGGTGAAGGAGAGCCAGCAGGCCGCGCCTCAGGGCGAGGCTTCTGCCGCCCCTGTGGTTGAGCCCGAGAAGGCCGCCGTCAGCGATGACGACTGGGATATCCTGGAGCGCATTTTCAGCCGCAAGCGCTGATTCCGCCCTACATGTACGTATTCACCCCGGAGAAGGTTCCCCTTCTCCGGGGCTTTTTTCTTAAAGGAGTACGCCGTGCTGATCTATCTCTCTATGATCGAAGATGCGGAGGACCAAAATAAATTTGAGCAAGTGTACCTCCGGTATAAAAATTTCATGTTTTATGTGGCACACCGCATTCTGAACGACGCTCAGGAGGCGGAGGACGCGGTCCACGACGCCTTTGTGCGCATTGCGGAGCACATCGACCAGGTGGGGGAACCGGACTGTCCAAAAACCAGAGGCTTCGTGGTTATTATTGTTGAACGGGTGGCGCTGAATCGTTTGGAGCGCCGCCGCCGGCGGGAGGCTCTGCCTTTGGAGGAGTGGACACCTACTGCCCGGCAGGAGGACCCAGTGCTGGAGGAGGAAGAGGTCTTCCGCCGGGCTATGGCACGCCTGTCCCCACGGTACAGGGAGCTGCTGCTTTTGAAGCACTGGCAGGGCTTTTCCGACCGGGAGATCGGAAAGATGCTGTCCATGTCCCAAGGCAATGTGGCCAGGACGCTCCAGCGGGCCAAGGAGAAGCTGCGGGAAGCGCTGAAGGAAGAGGGGGTGGAGGTATGAACGAGAAACTGGACCGGCTGCTGGAGCAGTACAGCGCCGCCGCGGGCGAGCGTTGGCTGGAGGAAAGCCTGCCTGAGGACATTCCGGAGTATACCTTTTCCCACAAATTCCAGCGGAGGATGGACAAGCTGCTGCGCCGCCAGCGGCGCTCCCCGGCCGTGCGGGCGGCACTGACCTATGCTAGGCGGGCAGCCATTTTTGTGCTGGCCTTTGTGGCCCTGTCCTTCTCGGTACGCATGACAGTGGATGCCGCCTTCCGACGGCAGGTATTACAGGTGGTGGTGCAGGTATTCTCTGACTTTACAGAGTTCCGCTATACCTCCGATGTGAAAGCCAAAGAGCAGCCCGGAGAGCTGGAGTTTACCTATCTGCCGGAGGGGATGGAAAGAGTAGAAACCGAGTTGGATGAAAGAGATTATTTTGTCTGGTACGAGGATTGTGATGGGCGATTTATCACTTTAGATCAGTCCCTAGTAGAAGGAAATGATGAGTTGATATGGATGCTGGATACAGAAGATGCAGAGGTCACGGAGTTTAAGGTTCATAATTATGATGCGATTGGCATTCAAAAGGGGGCAGACTGTACGATTCATTGGACAGATGACCAAATGGTATATGTGTTGTTAGGAAGAAATCTACCGATGGAGGAACTGGAAAAGGTTGCGGAAGGGATTCAGATAGATGAGTAAGCCTGAAGCGGCTGGAAGCCTTGGAATACAAGGCTTCCAGCCGCTTTCCTATATGGTCTAAAATTTTTTGAAAATTATTAAAAATCAGTGTCCAAAATCGAGACGCTTATTGGTTATAAAGAACAAACACAAAAAGAAAGGATAAAGGATATGATTCCCATGTTCCAGAAAAAAGCGCTTCTCCCGGCCCTATGTGTGTCCATTTGCCTGTGTGCTGGTATGATACCAAATGTATCAGCGGTAGAAAATGTAAATTCAACCATTGTAACACCTTGCTCAATGTATATTACTGATGCAAAAGTACGCTTTGCTATAGATAAAGGTATAGCAACAATTAAGGCATCTGTAATTGGGCAAGATGGTGTAGATCGATGTAAAGTGGAGGTAACTCTTCAAGAAAAAGTAGGTAGCACCTGGAAAATAGTCGGCACATGGACAGATGAGACGGGTGGAGTGCGGGCCTCCGTGTCAGAAACAAAGGCGGTGACGGCAGGCAAGACCTACCGGGCCAAGGCAGTGGTGACGGCCTGGTCGGGAAGCAAGTCGGAGACGAAGACGATCTTGTCCTCGGAGAAGAAAGCTTAAGATTGGGTTCAAGAAGAATCATTTGTCTGCATTGTATATGGGAAAGAAGTATATGAAACATGAAAAAGCGTTTTGTATCTTTTTTGTTGGTAGTGGCAATGGCGCTGGGACTAGTGTCCAGCGGATTTGCGGCAGGTGTGCCGGATGATTCTGGGCCAATGCGTGATCCAAACCGGTACTACTACACGTATGAAACTAAGCCCTGGGGTAAAGAAGTTGAACTAACAGTTTCCGAGACAGAAGCGAAAGTAAAAGATAAAATTAAGGAAAAGATGTCCAGTGCCCTTGTTGATGCTTTTAGTTCTCAGGTTCCAGAATTTAAAGGAAAAGAACTGGCTACTGATATAGCTAAGGATTTTGTAGAAAATATCTATGCACAAGAACCTTTTGCTCGGGCAGGTACTTACAAGATTAAAAATGAGATGAAATATAAATATAGAGTGGACCGGTTAGATAAGACAAAACGCCATATTGAAACAGAGTGGTTGGTTAGTCATTATGATCTCTATCAAAATGGAACCTTGGTAGATTCTTATTCACGCCAACTGATTATGAAATAAGGTTGATTGCATAAAAGTGAGGTGCAAATCTATGTTACTCAGGGCGCGAAAGATTCTGGAGGTGCTGTGTTTTCTCATTGTCTGTGCAACAACCTTCCTACTATGGTTCGTTTCCTTGCCCCGGTGGGGAAAATACCTCTGTCTGCTAATTGGCGGAGTGCTTCCAGGGTTGGGGGCATTCGGCTGGAGCAGCCGAAAACGCTTGGAGATACTGAGACAGATTCCCAACTTCAAACGAATCTGCGGGATAGTGTTTGTAGTGGTGTGGTTTGTGCTGGATATAGCGGTGGAGGTGATCTCCCCTGAGTCACGCTGGATCATGGTTAATGATGGATTTTCAGCTGGATTGGGGCTGGTGGAATGTTTAAATGCGTGGATCTATCTGCTCTATCTGTTTGCACCTCAAAAGCTTCGTTTACAGGAACAACCGGAAGAGGAGTAAAAAACTGGGCCGCAGGTCAAACCTGCGGCCCAGCTGTATTATTCGGCTTCTTTTGGCGGCTGAAAGTGGACCAGATCGGCGTATTTCTGCCACACACAGTCCAGCTTACCCAGATAGTTGGCTTTCCAGGGTTTATTTCGGCCGCAGTAGTGGACAATAGCGCTGTTCTCCAGCACCCAGTCCAGGTCCACCGGGTGGCCGGGAGTAAGCAGGGCGGCGGTGAGCAGCCGCTCCGTCATGTTGTACCGCCAGGGATTCAGACGCAGGATGCGGTCGCCGTACAGGGCGCTGATCACGTCCTGGTCGGGGAGAAGCAGGGTCTTGCGGTGGGCCTGGACGTAGTCCAGCACGGGCTGGATCTGCTGCTCCCGGCGCAGCACCGGAAGGTTCATCAGCAGCACCCCGGAATTGATGTAGGGGCCGGGAGTCTCCGACTGGAGCCGGATGGCGTTAAATTTCTCCATCCCCTTGGCCACGTGGCTGGCCGCCGCAAAGAAGTATTCCTCCAAAGGCAGTTCCCACAAGCTGTCCAGGGGGTGATTCACCACCAGGTCCGGGTCCAGATAGAGTACCCGCTCCAGCTCCTGGGGGAGCTGAAAGGCGGCAAAAATGCGGTCGTACATCTCCATGGGGTAGTGGTCGGTGGTGGGAGCCTGGGGCAGCAGGTGGGGATCGGCGGCCACGGGAACCAGGGTGAGGGCGGACTCGTCCACAGAGCGCTCCAGAGCGGTGAGGTCTTCCGTTGTGAGAGAGCGGTGGAGGACAAAGACCCGCATGGGCGTGCCGGGGTGCTGGCAGACCAGGCTTTTGAGCATCACAGACAGGGGATAGAGGTAGGCGCGGTTTACGGTGACTAAGATATCCATGGAGATCCCTTTCTATATAGTTCTTAATTGTACTACGTATTATACGCAGAAGGGGCGTGGAGAACAAGAGGAAATATAAGAAAAAGGCGGGGCACACGGCCCCGCCTTACGCGGTTACGGATTATTCCTTGGGCTGTTCCTCGTCGGCAGCGGGCTCCTCGGGGACGATGTCAGCCTCGGTGACCTCGTTTTCAGGCTCCTCAGCGGCCTCGGGGGTCACGTCGATGATCTCGCCCTCCGCCTCGGCGGTAGCCTTGAGTTCAGCGATGCGGTCGTTGTTGGTCTCAATGGCAGCACGGGCGGCAGTGATCTTCTCACAGGCGGCAGCATAAGCACCGTCGGGAGTGGTGCCGTGCTCAGCGTAATACAGCTTGCCCAGTTCCACATAGGCCTTCCTGATGGTATCTTCCTCGGCCATGTTGGAGGCCTTCAGCTTGGCAATCTCCGCCAGACGCTTGGACGTGGCCACAACACTCTGAGCCAGGTCGGTTGCTCTCTCCTGGAGATCATTGATAAAATCCATGGTAGTACCTCCTTGAAATACGGTCTCCCGTTTACTGAGCCCATTTTAGCGTATTTCCTCCCCCCACGCAAGAACCTGATGTTGGATTTAATGTTTTTTTTAAGTTTTGTAAGGGGAGATTTCAGAAAGGGCCCCGGTGGAAAAACCACCGGGGCCCTGATGCTGAGACGGGGGATCAGACCTTGAAGTTGACGGCGGTGTCGCCATTCTCGTCGTGGCCGAACTCGTAGTCCTTGCCGGGGAGAATGGCATTGAGCACGATGCCGGTGATGGCGGCCACAGCCAGACCGGACAGGCTGATAGTGGCCTCGCCCACCTGGAAGCTCACCGCGCCGGAGTAGTTGATGCCGATGGCCAGCACCATGATGAGGGCGGCAATGATGACGTTGCGGCTGTTGGTGAAGTCCACCTGGTTTTCCACCACGTTGCGCACGCCTACGGCGGAGATCATGCCGTAGAGCACCATGGACACGCCGCCCATGGTAGCGGTGGGCATGGCGGACACCAGGGCCGCAAACTTGGGGGAGAAGGAGAACAGAATGGCCAGACCGGCGGCGATGCGGATGACCCGGGGATCATAGACCTTGCTCAGAGCCAGCACGCCGGTGTTCTCACCGTAGGTGGTGTTGGCGGGGGCGCCGAAGATGGAGGCCAGAGTGGTGGCCAGACCGTCGCCCAGCAGGGTGCGGTGGAAGCCGGGGTCCTGGAGATAGTTGCGCTCACAGGTGGAGGAGATGGCGCACATGTCGCCGATGTGCTCTACCATGGTGGCCAGGGACAGAGGCATGATGGTCACTGCGGCGGTGAGCAGCAGGCCGGTGTCCAGGTCGGGACGGCTGAACAGACCAAAGAGGGTGTCCTGAAACTGGAAGGGCAGGCCGATCCAGGGGGCGTCGGCCAGAGCCTGGAGCTTGGCGGGGTCCATGGTGTGCATGCCGGTGACCTGGCAGATGACAGCCACGCCGTAGGAGCCCACCACACCAAGCAGGATGGGGATGATCTTTACCATACCCTTGCCCCAGATGTTGCAGCCCACCACAATGGCGATGGCGATGAGGGCAATGGCCCAGTTATCCCGGCAGTTGGTGATGGCGGTGGAGGAGAGGGTCAGGCCGATGCAGATGATGACCGGGCCGGTGACGATGGGGGGGAAGTAGCGCATGACCTTCTTGGTGCCGAACACCTTAAAGAGGGCGGAGAGAATTACGTACATCAACCCCGCCAGAGCCACGCCGAAGCAGGCGTAGGGCAGCATTTGGGTGTTGGCGGTGCCGTCCTCCAGCATGGGGGCGATGGCCTGATAGCCGCCGATGAAGGCGAAGGAGGAGCCCAGGAAGGCGGGGACCTTCCGCTTGGTGAGGAAGTGGAACAGCAGGGTGCCCAGACCCGCGAAGAGCAGGGTGGCGGACACGCTCAGCCCGGTGAGGGCGGGTACCAGCACGGTGGCGCCGAACATGGCGAACATGTGCTGCACGCCCAGGATGAACATTTTGGTTCGTCCCAGCTGCCGGGCATCATAAATGGCTTGATTTTGCGGCATAGTGATTCTCCCTTCTTGTTTACACACAGGCCAAACGGCCATAAAAAAAGACAATCGCCCAGCGATTGTCAAACACAAAACGGAAAAGAAAGAAACACGCGGCCGGTACCAAGAACGGTCATGACATTCCCTCCTTTTCCTATTTCTAAACCGGTATAATAGCAGATTTCACACAAAAGCGCAAGAGGAAATTTCCTGATTCATGGGGAAATTGCAGGAATCGAAGGGAAGAAGAAGGGGGCGGTTGACTTTAGCGAGAAAAATGGATAAACTACAAATGATTTTGTATTTGCCTGCAGTCAAACTCTGCCAGAGAAAAAAGGAGCGATGGACCTTGAAGAAGCCTTTTGTTACCCTGGAGCAGCTCCAGGAGATGGTGAAGACCTATCCCACCCCCTTCCACCTCTATGACGAGAAGGGTATCCGTGCCAACGCCCGGGCTCTGCGCCAGGCCTTTGCCTGGAACCCCGGCTACACCGAGTATTTTGCTGTGAAGGCCACCCCCAATCCCCAGATCCTGAAGATTCTGAAGGAGGAGGGATGCGGCGTGGACTGCTCCTCCCTCACCGAGCTGATGATGTCTGACCGCTGCGGCTTTACCGGGGGACAGATCATGTTTTCCTCCAACGACACTCCCGCTGAGGAGTTCGCTCTGGCTGCCAAGCTGGGCGCCACCATTAACCTGGACGACATCACCCACATTGACTTCCTGAAGGAGACCATCGGCTACATCCCCAAGAAGATCTCCTGCCGCTTCAATCCCGGCGGTGTGTTCCAGCTGGGCGAGAGCAAGGAGGGCTTCCAGGTGATGGACAACCCCGGCGACGCCAAGTACGGCATGACTCCGGCCCAGATCACCGAAGCGTTTAAGCGCCTGAAGGCGGAGGGCGCTGAGGAGTTCGGCATTCATGCCTTCCTGGCCTCCAACACCCTGTCCAACGACTACTATCCCGCTCTGGCCCGTATCCTGTTCCAGCTGGCGGTGAAGCTGAAGGAGGAGACCGGCGCTCACATCACCTTCATTAACCTCTCCGGCGGCGTGGGCGTGCCCTACCGTCCCGACCAGACCGCCAACGACATCGCGGTCATCGGTGAGGGTGTGCGGAAGGCCTATGAGGAGATTCTGGTGTCCGCGGGCATGGGCGATGTGGCCCTGTGCACCGAGCTGGGCCGCTTTATGCTGGCACCCTACGGCCACCTGGTCACCAAGGTGCTCCACTTCAAGCACACCTACAAGGAGTATGTGGGCGTGGACGCCTGCGCGGCCAACCTGATGCGGCCTGCCATGTACGGTGCCTACCACCACATCACCGTCATGGGCAAGGAGGACGCCCCCTGCGACCACAAGTACGACGTGACCGGCGCCCTGTGCGAGAACAATGACAAGTTCGCCGTGGACCGCATGCTGCCGGAAATTGAGATTGGCGACCTGCTGGTTATCCACGACACCGGTGCCCACGGCCACGCCATGGGCTATCAGTATAACGGCCGCCTGCGCTCTGCCGAGGTGCTGCTCCAGGAGGACGGCTCCACCCGGCTGATCCGCCGTGCCGAGACTCCCGAGGACTACTTCGCCACTGCAATTTGGGAGTAATTCCGGGCATTATAAGTATATCAACGGTTGGAGCGCCCCGGCCCCAGGCCGGGGCGCTTGTGTTTTTTCTTTGGGAGAGAATCAAAATGAATATCATGGGACAACTGGCCCTTATTTTTGGGCTGTCGCTGGTGGGAGAGGGCGTGGCGGCGCTGCTTCCGGTGTCTTTTCCGTCCAGTGTGATCAGTATGGTGCTGCTGATGGCACTGCTGCTCACCGGAGTGATCAAGGACAAGCATATCAAGACAGTCTCCAACTTTCTGGTGGCCAATATGGCCTTCTTCTTTATTCCATCGTTTGTTGGCATCGTGGAGCACGGGACCCTGCTAAAAAGTCAGGCCCTCCCTCTGCTGGTGATCGTGGGACTGACCACGCCGGTAGTTTATCTGGTCACCGGATGGACGGTGCAGCTGCTGATGCTGCGCCGCAGAAAGGGGGAGAGGAAATAATGGATGCCATGTTGAGTTCCCCGTTTTTCGGACTGGCTCTTTCGGCAGCGGCATGGTGCGGGGGTGTATGGCTGCAAAAAAAGACAAAGTGGGTGCTGTGTAACCCGCTGCTGGTTGCTTCTCTGGTGATCATCGCTCTGCTGGCGGTGTTTGGAATCCCTCTGGAGGATTATAACCAGGGGGGCGACATCATCAAGATGATGCTGGGGCCGGTGACAGCGGTGCTGGCCCTGAATATCTACTACCAGCGCCAGACTTTGAAGGAATACTTTGTTCCGGTACTGGTGGGCTGCCTGGCGGGCAGTGCGGCCAGCCTGGGCAGTGTGCTGGCCCTGTGCCGCCTGTTTGAGATGGAGGACATGCTCACTGCCTCTCTGCTGCCCAAGAGCGTGACCACCGCCATCGCGGTGGGCATCGCCGAGAGCCGCGGCGGCGCGGCGGGCATCGCGGCGGCGGCGGTGGTGCTGGCCGGCGTGGTAGGGGCAGTGTTTGCTCCCCTGTTTGCCAAATGGTTCCGGGTCACCGACCCGGTGGCGCAGGGACTGGCCACCGGCGCGTGCAGCCACGCGCTGGGTACCACCAAGGCCATGGAGATGGGCGAGCTCCAGGGAGCCATGAGTTCCATTGCCATCTGCGTGTGCGGCATCTTTACCTCCATCTTAGCCCTGTTTATTTAACAAAAAGGAGTGCTTTTCCAAGGAAAAGCACTCCTTTTTCTTGCCCAATGTTCTTGTAGGGGGACCAGCCTTCTTGTCCTGGCATTCTCCCGTGGATCCCAGAAGCGAAACGAAGTTTCGCACAAAGTTCTTTTGCCTACTTTTCTTACAAGAAAAGTAGGGCGGCGCTTAAAATGCGGGAGGCAGCTTCCTCTTTGGAGAGGAGAGGCAGCTCCTCAATGCCATCCCGGGTGATCAGCGTGATCACGTTGGTATCGGTGCCGAAGCCGGCTCCCGCCACCTTCAGGTTGTTGGCGCAGATCATATCCACGTTCTTTTTCTCCAGCTTGGCCCGGCTGTTCTCCAGCATGTCCCGGGTTTCCATGGAGAAGCCGCAGATCACCTGACTCGGACGGCGGTGCTGGCCCAGATACTGCAGAATGTCAGTGGTGCGCTTGAGGGGGATGGACAGGTCGCCGTCCTTCTTCTTTACCTTATCGTTGCTGTACCCAATGGGGGTGTAATCAGCCACGGCGGCGGCCTTGAAGATCATGTCCGCGTTGGGACTGTGAGCGGCCACCGCCTCGAACATGTCCTGGGCGGAGACCACAGGTACCACGTCCACGAAGGGAGGCGGAGCGATGGCGGTAGGGCCGGTGACCAGGGTGACCTGAGCTCCCCGGAGCATGGCCATGCGGGCAATGGCGTAGCCCATCTTGCCTGTGGAGTGGTTGGTGAGGTAGCGCACTGGGTCAAGGGACTCCTGGGTGGGTCCGGCGGTGACCAAAACATGCTTCCCCTCTAAGTCGTGGGGGCAGGCCAGCTGGCGCAGCACGTGCTGGAGCAGGTCCTCCGGCTCGGGCATCTTGCCTGCACCCACCGCGCCGCAGGCCAGACGGCCGCTGGCGGGGGCAATGACCTCCCAGCCGTAGCGGCGGAGAATGTCCAGGTTGTCCTGAGTGACGGGATTTTCGTACATATTGGTGTTCATGGCGGGAGCAATGAGCTTGGGGCACTTGCAGGCCAGAACGGTGGTGGTGAGCATGTCGTCAGCCAGACCGTGGGCCAGCTTGGCGCACACATTGGCGGTGGCCGGGGCGATGAGCACCAGGTCGGTGCGCTGGGCCAGGGCGATGTGCTCCACCTGGTGGGAGAAGTTGCGGTCGAAGGTGTCCACCATGGTGCGGCGGCCGGTGAGCTGCTCAAAGGTGAGGGGGGTGACAAACTTGGTGGCGTGCTCGGTCATCACGACCTCTACCTGGCAGTGCTGCTTGACCAGGGCAGAGGCCAGCGCAGCGGCCTTGTAGGCGGCAATGCCGCCGGTGACGCCCAGAAGAACGGTTTTTCCCTGTAACATGTTAAAACCCTCTTACGTTTCTAAAAACTGCCGCCCAGGCGGGCGGTACAGCAAGATTATGGCATAAAAATTGCCGCTTGTAAAGAAACTTGTCCAGATATGCAAAATTCCCGCGAATCTCAGTCTTGCAAAGAAAGGACGGATTCGCTATAATGGTGCGGTTAAAAGACGGATTTCTTTACTTTATATTTGCTAGAGGTGAGACACATGCTCTTGGCCATCGACATCGGCAACAGCAACATTGTCATCGGCGGGATTCAGGACGATAAAATCGTCTTTGAGGCCCGGATTGCTACCGACCGCATCAAGACCTCCGACCAGTACGGCGTGGAGATCAAAAATATTCTCTCCCTGTTTGAAGTACCGGTGGAGACGGTGGAGGATGTGATCATCTCCTCGGTGGTGCCTCCTGTGTTCAATGCGGTGCGCACCGGCGCCTACAAGGTGACCGGGCTGACCCCCATGGTGGTGGGACCGGGCATCAAGACCGGGCTGAACATTCAGATGGACAACCCCGCTTCCGTGGGCAGCGACCTCATCGTGGCCGCCGTGGCCGCCCTGCAGGAGTATACCGCGCCTTTAATGCTCATTGATATGGGTACCGCTACCACCATCACTGTGGTGGATCAGGGCAACAACTACATCGGCGGAGCCATCATCCCCGGTGTGCGGGTGTCGGCGGAGGCTTTGTCCAGCCGGGCGGCACAGCTGCCGGGTATCCAGCTGGACCGGCCCAAGCGTGCCATCGGGAAGAACACCATCGAGTGTATGCGCAGCGGTATTATGTACGGTGCGGCGGCCATGCTGGATGGCATGGTGGAGCGCATGGAGGCCGAGCTGGGCAAGCCGGTCACTGTGGTGGCCACCGGCGGTATTGCGCAGTTTATTGTGCCTTTGTGCAAGCGGGAGATGACCATTGAGAAGGATCTGCTGCTCAAGGGTTTGAATGTCATCTACAAGAAGAATAAGAAGTAAGAGACGGGCCGTCGTTCTGACGGCCCGCCTACTTTTCTTGAAAGAAAAGTAGGCAAAAGAACTTTGTGCGAAACTTCGTTTCGCCTCTGGAAAAGAAAATGGCGGGATAGGTGTACGGTCCTGTACAGTTAGGGCCACCGTTATGTTAAGTAAATAGTAAAGTAAAAAGTTAATGTTATTGTTAAGTTAAGTCAGTGTGCCGCGGTCAGGCGCGGCGGAGCAGAGAGAAGAATTTTTTGGAGAGGGGTTCCGCCCTGCGGGGCGGGTGCCTTTCTGGGTCACCAGAAAGGCACCAAAGAGTGACTGGGGGTCTCCTTCGATGAGCACTTGGCTTGCGCCAGTGCTCATAGGCGTCGCCCCCCAGACCCCCTTTTACGGGGGACGCCCTCCAGGGGGACTGGTTATGACCTCCCGGCGGACCTAAAACAAGTTCCGCAGTTTTTCTTGCCTCGGCCCACTGGGGCCTACATGCCTAAAATTTGGAGAGAGGATGGGTTGAAATGACACCGCCTACTCTGGCAAAGCCGTGGTAGCTGTCTGCCCGACCACCGCCGCACCCAACAGGAAGGGGCGCAGTAGGCGGTTGCACGTTAGAACGCACAAAGCGGCAAATTTTGATTGCAAAAGGCCCCTGTGGGCCGAGAGCAGAGGGATGCACGGTCAAAACTTAGGCCGCCGGAAGTGACCAAAAGTCTAAAGTGGCCCGCTCTCGTAACGGGGGACCGGGGGAAAGCCGCCTAGGAACACCGCCGCAGGCGAAGTGTTCCTCGAAGGCGTCCCCCGGCGGTCTTTGGTTCTTTCCATCGCTGGAAAGAACATTTTTTATTTTGCGCAAATTTTCCATACTAGAATCAAGTTAATAACAAGATAATTTAAAGGTGAATCCAATATAATCAAGTCCAATTTCAGTCTTGGATGGTGAAACCTTTGAAGCGTGATAAACATCTTGGTATTACGATCACCCGTGAAATGCATCAAAAGCTGGTGTACATTTCATCCTATGAGGGCCGCTCCATGAGCGGCCAGATCCTCTATCTGATTCAACAGTGCATCCGCAATTTTGAAAAAGAACACGGCCCCATTCCGGAGGACAAAGAACCATGACATGGAGCGACTGGGCTATGGACCTGTTGTTTCCCCCGAAATGTCCCTACTGCCAAGGGTTGTTGGAGGGCTCCTATGTCCCGGCCTGCACCAGGTGTCAGCCTGTGCTGCCCTGGCTGGTGGGGACGCAGGGCGAGCGCAAGGTGGATTTTACCGCCGGGTGTCTCTCACCCCTGGCCTACCGGGGCAAGGTGGTGGATTCCATCCACCGCTTCAAATTTTCCGGCCGGGCCAGCTACGCCCGCGCCTATGCCATTCTGGTGGCTCAGTGTGTCCGGGACCATTGGGACAAGCCGATGGACGCGGTCACCTGGACGCCGCTGAGCCGCCAGCGCCGGCGGGAACGAGGCTATGACCAGGCTCAGCTGCTGGCGAAATGGGTTGCCAGGGAATTGGAACTGCCTGTTTTGGGCATGTTAGACAAGGTTCGAGATATTCCGCCCCAATCCGGCATTCAGGACGACGCCCGCCGTCGGGCCAACGTGCTGGGGGCGTACCGCCTGCGCAAGGATGCCAGACCAGAGGGGATGAACCTGCTGCTGGTAGACGATGTGGTGACCAGCGGCTCTACCCTGAGCGAGTGCGCCCGGCTGCTGTCCGGCGCAGGCGCGGAGACGGTGGTATGCGCCACCCTGGCTCAGGCAAGGAAAAATTGAATCACAAAACGGGCGCAAATTCCTGGAAATATGGCGAAATACTAGTTGAAAACCGCTGCTTGAGCCGTTATAATGAAAAATGTCTGAATACAACTTATCCGGCGGGAAGCTCCGGCCGGAACGGAATCATAATAAGGTGGAAGGCTATGTTTAATTTGTTTAGCAAAGACATCGGGATCGACCTGGGCACCGCCTCTGTTTTGGTATACATCAAGGGAAAGGGCGTTGTTCTGCGCGAGCCCTCCGTGGTGGCCATGGATAAAAACACCGGCAAGCTGCTGAAGGTGGGCACCGACGCCCAGGCTATGCTGGGCCGTACCCCCGGCAACATCGTTGCCATGCGTCCCCTGCGTGAGGGCGTGATCTCCGACTACGACATGACCGAGCGGATGCTCAAGGAGTTTATCAAGAAGGTGACCACCTTCTCCCTCTTCAAGCCCCGTCTGCTCATCTGCGTCCCCTCCGGCATCACCGAGGTTGAGGAGCGTGCCGTGGTCGACGCCGGTATCCAGGCTGGCGCCCGCCGGGCCTACCTCATTGAGGAGCCTGTGGCCGCTGCCATCGGCGCGGGTATCGACATCACCAAGCCCGACGGCCATATGGTCGTTGATATCGGCGGCGGTACCGCTGATATTGCCGTCATCTCTCTGGGCGGCGTGGTTGAGTCCGCTTCCATCAAGATCGCTGGCGACAAGTTCGACGAGGCGGTGGTGAAGTATATCCGCCGCAAGCACAACGTCCTCATCGGCGACCGTACTGCCGAGGAGCTGAAGATGAAGATCGGCTGTGTGTTCCCCCGTCCTGAGGAGGTCACCATGGAGATCAAGGGCCGCTGCCTGATGACCGGCCTGCCCCGCGTGTTCTCCGTCTCCTCCAGCGAGATGATCGAGGCCTTCGAGGAGGTCTCCAGCCGCATCCTGGAGGCTATTCACGGTGTTCTGGAGCGTACTCCCCCCGAGCTGGTGGCCGATATCTCCACCAACGGCATCGTGATGACCGGCGGCGGCTCTCTGCTGTGGGGCTTTGATAAGCTCATCGAGTCTCACACCGGCATTGAGACCCATGTGGCTGAGGATGCCATCTCCTGCGTGGCCGAGGGTACCGGCAAGAGCCTGGACAGCCTGGACCAGATGCAGGACGGTACCATGAACCTGTCCCGCCGCAAGCAGATGAACTATTGATCTTGCACTTTGTACAAAGAGGCGGCCCCTGTGGGGGCCACTTCTTTTTTTGCAGTTGGAACAAACGGTAAAAATGAAAATAAATTGAAATAAAGTGGATATCCGGTATAAACGAGGCCCCGGACGCCCAATTCGGCGTCCGGGGCCTGTATGTTTTTGAGCCAGTTAAAATGTTTGAATCGGAAAAACCACTTTTCGGAGGGGAGAATCCTCGGGGTCGAGAGAGAAAGGGGAAAACACGGGGGAGAAAAGGGAAAGAAAGGCGAGTTCGGAAAGAAAAATGAAAGAAACAGATATGATTGAATAATATACGAATATGCGTATAAATATACAGCCAAAATTTGTGAAAATCACTATTTCTTTTTGTCTGATTTTATGGTATGCTTAACAAGGTAACAGAAGAAAAGTTCACTTCGTCTGTGCATATCAACCAGAAAAATCGAGGTAAGTCCCCCAAAATCCCCGTTAACCCACGGTCATCTTTCTGGCCCACTGTTTAGCATGTTCCACGAATAACTTGGTAAGCGTGGAGGGAGGAACGTCCCGCTTGACCGCGATGCCGATGTCCCGAACCTGAGGAATATCAAAGGGTTTGGCCACAATATGGTAGCGGTTGGGGTAGAGCATCAGCTCATGGACCACGCTGATGCCCAGACCGCACTCCACCATAGACAAAATGGCGTAATCGTTGCTGACCTCATAGCGGATGTTGGGCTTCTGCTGGAGGTGATCCAGGAACTTGGTGATCTCGTGGTCCTGCTCCTCCTTCAAATTGATGAAGTCCTCGTTGGACAGCTGAGCGATGGGATAGCAGGGGTCGTTGGCCAGCGGATGGTTTTCCGGCAGGATGGCTACCAGGGTGTCCTGCAGTAAGAAGGAGGCCTCCAGGTCGTTGGAGACGGGCAGATTAAGGAAGCCGCAGTCCACCAGACCCCGGCGCAACCAGGAGGCGATCTGATTATATTCTCCGTTGATGAGCTGAAAATCAATGTGGGGATAGATCTCATGGAAGGACTTGATCATCTGGGGCAGCCAGCCGCTGGAGATGGAGGAAAAGGCGCCCACCCGGATGGAACCGGAGCTGAGGCCGTGGATTTCAGAAATAGCGTAGTTGAGATCCTCATAGTCTTTACAGATGGCCTGGAGTTTGGGCAGAAGCACCAAACCCTCCGAGCTGATCTCGATGCCGGAGCGGTTTCGGGTGAGCAGTTTGACTCCCCAGGCGTCCTCCAGATCGGCAATCATGCGGCTGATGGCAGACTGGGTATAGCCCAGCTGGGCGGCTGCGTGGGTGATGCTGCCGGTTTCAATGGTTTTCAAGTAGGCTATATATTTGCGAATACTCATAAAAATGTTGGCTCCTTCTTCACAAAATTACGACATTCCACTTAGGAATGCGAAACAGAAAAAAGAATTTCTTGTATATTCTGCCTAGTAATTATATAATACACAGTAGGAAAATTCAACAGAATCGTTACGATCCATTCAAAAATAATTTAAAATGGAAGTAAAGATTGCGAAAATGGAATTCCTGGTTGGATGTTTTACAACAAAAAAGGAGGAAAAGTGTCATGATTCGTTTTTCTATTTGCGGTGCTGCCAGCTATGCTTGTGGTGAATTGCTTCGCTTGATGGTGCACCATCCCGAGACACAGGTCGCCCATCTGGCCGATAGCTTTGCTGCCGGCCGGAAGATCCAGGATGAGCACGCTGCTCTGATGGGCTTCTACGACCAGGAGATCCTCCCCCTCAACGACGAGACTCTGGACATGATCGTCAAGGACAGCGACGTGGTCTTCACCGCTGTGGACGCCGGCACCGTGTGCGGCATTGCCGAGAAGGTCCTGGCCGCCGGCAAGAAGTTCATCGACTTCGGCGCTGATATCCGCTTCCGTGACGCCAAGACCTGGGAGAAGTGGTACCACCTGGAGCACCCCAACTATGAGATGACCAAGGAGGCCGTTTACTGCATCCCTGAGATCCAGCGCGATCTGGCCAAGGGCAAGAGCCTCATCTCCAACCCCGGCTGCTATCCCACCGCCACCACTCTGGGCCTGTACCCCGTGGTGAAGGAGGGCATGGTGGTGGAGAACACCATCATCGTGGACGCCAAGAGCGGCTACACCGGCGCCGGTCGTCGTCCCGCCCCCAACAAGCTGCTCACCGAGGCCACCAATAACTTCTGCGCCTACGCTCTGGGCGGCTCTCACCGCCACACCCCCGAGATCGAGCAGAACATCGCTTACATCCAGGGCAGAGATCTGATGAAGCCCGAGACCTGGCAGTTCATCAACTTCCAGCCTCACCTGACTCCCCAGATCCGCGGCATCGAGGTCACCATCTATGCCACCCTGAACAAGGATATCACCAACGACGAGCTCTTCGAGCTGTATCAGAACTACTACAAGGATGAGCCCTTCGTGCGCGTCTTCCCCGCCAGCAAGCCCGCTCAGACCAAGTGGACCGCCGGCACCAATATGTGCTGCATGACTCCCACCTATGACGCCCGTACCAAGCGCCTGCTGGTCAGCTCCGTCATCGACAACATCGGCAAGGGCGCCGCTGGTCAGGCAATCCAGAATATGAACATCATCTTCGATCTGCCTGAGACCACCGGCCTGCTGATCCCCCCCATGTACCCCTGATTGATCAAACATCATTGTCGTGACGGAAGAAAGGAAGGATACCTATGGCTTATAAACTGATCCAGGGCGGCGGCGTGACCACCCCCAAGGGCTTCCTGGCCGGCGCCTGCTATGTGGGCGTGAAGAGCCGCAAGAGTGAAAAGCCCGACGTGGCTATGATTTATTCTGAATATCCCGCCTCCTGTGCGGCCATGTTCACCACCAATAAGTTCTGCGCCGCTCCCGTGATTCTGGACCGTGAGATCCTGAAGAAGGGTAAGGCCCGCGCTGTTGTCATCAACAGCGGCAACGCCAACGCCGCCACCGGCGAGCAGGGCATCAAGAATGCCAAGCTGGTGGAGACCGAGGCTGAGAAGCTGCTGGGACTGGGCGAGGACGAGGTCTTCGTGTGCTCCACCGGCGTGATCGGTCAGCAGCTGCCCGTTGAGAAGGTGCTGGAGGGCGTGCGCCGCATCGCTCCCGACATGAGCGCCGACAAGGGCTCTGAGGCCGCCTGGGCCATCATGACCACCGACCTGGTCCGCAAGGAGACCGCTCTGGAGTTGGAGCTGTCCGGCGGCACCATCCGCATCGGCGCCTGCGCTAAGGGCTCCGGCATGATCCACCCCAACATGGCCACCATGCTGGCTTACATCACCACCGACGCCAAGGTGGACGCCGCTGTGGTCCAGGAGATGCTGAAGAAGAGCACCGACAAGAGCTTTAACATGATGACCGTGGACGGCGACACCAGCACCAACGACTCCCTGTTCCTGCTGGCCAACGGCGCTTCCGGCGTGGCCGTGGAGACCGAGGAAGACAAGGCTGCCTTTGCTGCCGCTCTGGATGACATCTGCATGGATATGGCCCGCCGCATCGCTTCCGACGGCGAGGGCGCGACCCACCTCATCATCGTAGAGGCCGGCGGTCTGCCCACCGAGAAGGATGCCAAGATGGTGGCCCGTTCTATCGCTGGTTCCACCCTGTTTAAGGCCGCCGTGTTCGGCAAGGACGCCAACTGGGGCCGCATCATGGCCGCTGCCGGTTACTCCGGTGCCGACGTGGATCCCACCAAGGCCGACTGCATCCTGAAGAGCGCCGCCGGCGAGGTGGTGGTGATGGAGAACGGCTTCGGCACCGACTTCAGCGAGGAGCTGGCCAAGAAAGTGCTCACCGAGCATGACATCACCGTCATTGTGAACTTCCACAGCGGCGACGGCCAGGCCACTGCCTTCGGCTGCGACCTGACCTACGATTACGTCAAGATCAACGGCGATTACCGTTCTTAAGAGGAGGGGCGCGCTATGAATGATGTAGCCAGCAAGGTTGCCACCCTGATGGAGGCAATGCCCTATCTCAAGAAGTACGCCGGTAAGGTTATTGTGATTAAGTATGGCGGCAACGCCATGATCAACGAGGAGCTGAAGGCCGCCGTCCTCCAGGACGTGGTGATGCTCAAGCTCCTGGGGATGAAGCCCGTGCTCAGCCACGGCGGCGGCCCCGGCATCAACAAGATGCTGGAGAAGCTGGATATCCCCGTGCAGTTCATCAACGGCCTGCGCTACACCTCCGCTGATATTATCAGCGTGGTAGAGGCGGTGCTCATCGGCCAGGTGAACAGCGAGCTGGTTGGCCGGATCAACGCCATCGGCGGCGAGGCCGTGGGCCTGTCCGGTATCAGCGCCAACATCTATAAGTGCGTGCAGCGCAGCGAGGAGCTGGGCTTCGTGGGCGACATCGTCGAAGTGAACGCCGCTCCCGTGCAGGCTCTGCTGGACGCCGGTTACATCCCCGTGGTGGCTCCTGTGGGTACCGACGGGAATGGTCAGAGCTTCAACATCAACGGTGACACCGCCGCTGGTAAGCTGGCCAGCGCTCTGGGCGCTGAGAAGCTGATGCTCTTGACCGATATCGAGGGTCTGTGCAACGACATCAAGATCCGCGACGTCATCAGCTATCTGAACATTGCCGACGTGCAGGGCCTGAAGGATCAGGGCACCATCGCCGGCGGTATGATCCCCAAGGTGGACTGCTGTGTTCAGGCCATTGAGGAGGGCGTGACCAACGTCCACATCATCGACGGCCGCAAGCCCCACAGCATCCTCTACGAAGCCTTTGCCAACGAGGGTATCGGCACTACCGTAGGTAAGGATCAGCCCAGCGTGGGCATCAAGTGGAATAAGTGAATTTTCCGGACCCCCTCCGCGGGAGTTACCTCCCGGGAGAGCCGGAACAAATCAATAAAAAGGAGGACTCTTCCCATGATTGAGAGATTCAAGAGCAATGCTGAGGCCATCGCCGCTGCTGATAAGTATCTGTACGGCAACCACGCCAGAATGCCCATCGTGATGGACAAGGGCGAGGGCTGCTGGGTCTGGGATCTGGACGGCAATAAGTATCTGGATTTCGTGGGCGGCATCGCCGTCAACGGCCTGGGTCACCATCACCCCGCCATCGTGAAGGCTCTGGACCGCGCCAAGGATATGATGCACTGCTCCAACTACTACTACAACGAGCCCGCTATCCAGGTCTGTAAGATGATTTGCGAGAACAGCTGCTTTGACAAGGTGTTCTTTGCCAACTCCGGCGCTGAGGCTAACGAAGGTCAGATCAAGCTGGCCCGTAAGTACGCCAAGGACCATGGCCACCCCGAGCGCTATGTGGTCATCTCCATGCTGAAGTCCTTCCATGGCCGCACGCTGGCTACCGCCACCGCTACCGGTCAGGAAATCGTTCACAATCCCAAGTGGTTCTCCCCTCTGCCTGAGGGCTTCCGCTATGCCGAGTTCAACAACCTGGAGTCCGTGAAGGCCCAGATGGGCGACGACGTGTGCGCCATCCTCACCGAGCCTGTTCAGGGCGAGGGCGGCGTCCGTCCCGCTTCCCAGGAGTTCCTCCAGGGCCTGCGTGACCTGTGCGACGAGAAGGGCATCCTGCTCATGTTCGACGAGGTCCAGGTCGGCTCCGGCCGTACCGGCAAGCTGTTCGCCCACCAGAACTACGGCGTGGAGCCCGACACCTGCTCCATGGCTAAGGCTCTGGGCTCCGGCGTGCCCATCGGCGCTGTCTGCGCCCGCGGCGAGGCCGCTCTGACCCTGACTCCCGGCACCCACGGCTCCACCTTCGCAGGCGGCCCCCTGGCCTGCGGCCTGGCGGAGGCGACCCTGGACACCATGCTCCACGAGGGCGTGATGGACAACGCGGTGAAGGTGGGCGAGTACTTCCGTGCCAAGCTCACCGAGCTGTCCGGCAAGCACCCCGGCACCATCACCGAGGTCCGCGGCATGGGCATGATCAACGGAGCCGAGCTCAAGGACAACGAGATCGGTCCCAAGATTGTCCAGAAGTGCTTCGAGCAGAAGGTTTTGATCAACTGCACCGCGGGCAACGTCCTGCGCTTCATTCCCCCGCTGATCGCCAGCGAGGAAGAGGTTGATATCGTTGTGGCCGCCATCGACAAGGCTATGACCGAGCTGGGTGTGTAAGATCCAGTTTAAAGCAGTCATTTAACACACGCATTGGGGCGAGATCTGGGCGCGCCGGCGGGCGCGCCCAGACTTGCACCTGGAGGTCTGTGTTGTAAAGCTCTGAGAGGGAGGAGGTGCATAGCGGTACCAGGCTAAACGTCCACAAGCAATCCAACGCTGAATCAAAAAATGCAGAACATGCAAAGTAATGAAAGAAAGGTTGGTAGCAATTCTATGAGTGAGACAAATAAATCCAGAGACGGCCGCATGCCAAAAGTATGGGAAGCCCTTATTACCCTGGTTGCTTTGATTGCCCTGCTGGCAGTAGGCATCATTATCTTTGGTGCCCCCGTTCATGTACCTATGTTCTGCGGCGTGTGCGTCGCGGCTCTGATGGCCCTGTATCTGGGCTATAAGTGGGATGTTATTGAGAAAATGATGATGGACGGCATCTATAAGGCTCTTCAGTCCATCTGTATTCTGATCATCGTTGGTATCCTCATCGGCGTGTGGATCAACGCCGGCGTGGTACCCGCCATGATTTACTACGGCCTGCAGATCATCCATCCCTCCATCTTCTTCATCGCCACCGTGCTGGTCTGCTCCATCACCTCCCTGGCCACCGGTTCCTCCTGGGGTACCATGGGTACCATGGGTGTGGCCTTTATGGGCATCGGCTTCGGCCTTGGTATGAATCCCGCTATGACCGCCGGCGCCATCCTCTCTGGTGCGTATTTCGGCGACAAGATGTCTCCTCTGTCTGACACCACGAACCTGGCCCCCGCTATGGCCGGTACCGATGTTATCGCCCACGTGAAGGCCATGATGATCCCCACTGCCATCACTTACGTCATCACTCTGGTGGCATTTGGTGTGCTGGGCGCTATGCAGTATCACGGTGGCGAGGCTGATATGAGCCGCGTGACCGAGTTTGCCAACGCGCTGAACGCAGCCCAGGGCGGTCTCTTCAACATCAACCCCATCCTGCTGCTGCCCCCCGTTATCGTTATCGTGGCCGTAGCCATGAAGATGCCCGCCATCCCCGGCATCACCTTGGGTATCTTTGCCGGCGGTATCCTGGGCCTCATTTTCCAGCCTGAGAGTTGCAGTCTGGGTACCCTGTTCTCCTTCGGCCTGGATGGTTTCACCTTCTCTGACGAGCTGAAGGAGGTTCTGAAAGCTGCTCTGAGTTCTGAGACCTATGACACCCTGGTTGAGCTGCTGGAAAAGGGCGGCATCATGGGTATGATGAACTCCGTGGCCATGACCATCATTGCTATGATGTTCGGCGGCATCATGGAAGGTACCCACCAGCTGGAGGTCGTCGTCAACCAGATCAAGAAGCTGGCCAAGGGTCCTGCAGCCCTGGTTGCTGTTACCGAGGTCACCTGCGTCATCTCCAACATGACCATGCCCGAGCAGTACATCTCCATCGTGGTTCCCGGCCGTATGTACGCCGAGGAGTACCGCAAGATGGGTCTGCATCCTGCTGTTCTGTCCTCCGCTCTGGAGGGTGCCGGCACCGTTACCTCCGCTCTGATCCCCTGGAACACCTGCGGTGTGTACATCTCTACCACTCTGGGTATCGGCGTGGAGCAGTATGGTATCTTCGCCATCTTCAACTGGCTGATGCCCATCATCAACTGGCTGTGTGCCGCTCTGGGCCTGACCCTGAAGGACCTGGACAACAAGCCCTACAAGCGTCAGAAGGCTGTGAAGGCCTAATTTACGCGGTTTAAAGGAACGAACATATGAGCCAACCGAGTTATCAATATCCCCATGTGGAGATCGATCTGGGAAAGCTCAAGGAAAACCTGGCAGCGCTCCAAGAGCGCTGCCAGGCTTCTTCTATTGAGATTTCCGGCGTAGTAAAGGGATTCCACGCGCTGCCTGCAGCGGCAAAGGTCTATGAGGAAGTGGGAGTGTCCAGTATTGCCTCCTCCCGGATGGACCAGCTGCGCGGATTGAAGGAGGCCGGAATCCGGACTCCGCTCATGCTCATCCGCATCCCCATGCCCAGTGAGGTGGAGGATGTGGTGACCTGGTCGGATATCAGTCTAAACAGTGAATGTTCCGTCCTGCGGCTGCTGGATGAAGCGGCCCGAAACAAGGGGAAGACCCACAAGGTGATCCTTATGGTGGACCTGGGTGACCTGCGGGAGGGCTTCTGGGACTGGGACGAGCTGGTGGCCGCCGCCCTGGAGGTGGAGCACGACCTGCCCAACCTGGAACTGCTGGGCGTGGGCACCAACCTGGGGTGCTATGGCTCTATCCAGGCCACTCCGGAAAAAATGCACGACCTGGTGGCGGCTGCCGAGCAGGTGGAGAAAGCCATCGGACGGAAGCTGGAGGTCATCTCCGGCGGCGCGTCTTCCTCCCTTCATATGGTGCTGGACGGTACCATGCCGCCCCGCATCAACCACCTGCGGGTGGGGGAGGGCATCCTCCTGGGCAGCATCTGGGGCTGCAATATGGACTTTATGCACAAGGACATTATGGTCCTCCGGGCGCAGGTCATTGAATCCAAGGTCAAGCCCTCCCACCCGGTGGGCGAGCTGTCGGTGGACGCCTTTGGCCGAACCCGTACCTACGTGGACCGGGGCCACCGCCTGCGCTGTCTGCTGGCCATGGGCCGAGTGGACTACGGAGAGAGCGACGACCTAATCCCCCGGGAGCCGGGCATCAAGGTGCTGGGCGCCTCCTCCGACCATACCATTTTGGATGTGGAGGGAGCCACCCGGCGGCTGAAAACCGGAGACGTGCTGGAGTTTGACTTGTGCTACGCCACTATGGTATACTTAACAGGCAGTAAAAGCGTCCACATTTATTACAAGAATGAGACGTAACCGTCGGGCGGCTTCTGGCCGCCCGGTTTTTATGAGAGGCGAGCATCATGCACAATGAACTGACGCAAAAAGATCTGGAGCTTATGCGCAAGGAGCTGGACCACCGGCGCATCGTTCTGCGCCCCCAGCTGCTGGAGGCGGTGAAGGAGGCCCGGGCCTTCGGGGATCTCAGCGAGAACTTTGAGTACAAGGCGGCCAAGCAGGAGAAAAACCGCAACGAGAGTCGCATCCGATTCCTGGAGAATATGATCAAGACCGCCGTGGTCATCTCCGACCAGTCGGGCAGCGACCAGGTGGGACTGTACGACAAGGTCACCGTCTATATGGAGGACGATGACGAGGAGGAGGTCTACCAGATCGTTACCACCATGCGCCAGGACGCCCTGAAGGGGCTCATCAGCAAGGAGTCCCCGGTGGGGCGCTGCCTGCTTGGCCGCCGGGTAGGGGACCGGGTGCATATCCAGGTCAACGAGAACTACGGCTATGACGCGGTGATCCGCGCCATCGAAAAGGGCAGCGACGACGGGGAGATCCCTCTCAACCGCTACTAAATGAGAGAAGGAACCGGAGCTATGGCTCCGGTTCCTTTTTTGGTGTAAATTGGGGACGTAGCGGACCGTTGACAGGGGCGGCCCGGGATGGTACAATCACATAAATTAGTGTAAGCTAACCAGAAAATAAGATTGGAGGTGTCCTTTGGACCATCGAGTATTTTTGGCGTTTTTTCTCACTCTGCTGGCTGGACTGAGCACCGGCATCGGCAGCGGCATCGCTTTTTTGTGCCGCAGTACCAATCGTAAGTTCCTTTCGGTCTCGCTGGGCTTTTCGGCCGGTGTGATGATCTATGTGTCCCTGGTGGAGATCATGGGAGAGGCCCGGGAGGCTCTGGTGCGGGAATTGGGTACCCGACCGGGGAGCTGGGCCACCGTGGCGGCCTTTTTTGGCGGCATGCTGGTGATTGCTGTGATCGATAAGCTGATCCCGGAGGAAGAGAACCCCCTGAGGTGAAAAGCATGGAAGGGGATCCCAAGGCCGGGCAGCTGATGCGCATGGGGGTGTTTACCGCCCTGGCCATTGCCATTCACAACTTCCCCGAGGGCCTGGCTACCTTTGTCTCCGCCCTCCAGGAGCCTGGACTGGCTATTCCCATCGTGGTGGCCATCGCCATTCATAACATCCCGGAGGGAATCGCCGTTTCCGTGCCCATCTACCAGGCTACCGGCTCCCGGAGCAAGGCGTTCCGGTACTCCTTCCTGTCCGGGCTGGCGGAGCCTCTGGGGGCGCTGCTGGGCTGGTTAGTATTGCGGCCCATTATGAACGATACTGTGTTCGGTGTGCTGTTTGCCGGGGTGGCGGGGATCATGGTGTTTATCTCCTTTGACGAGCTGCTGCCGGCGGCCCGGGAGTATGGGGAGCACCACCTGTCCCTCTACGGTCTGATTTCCGGCATGGCGGTCATGGCAGTGAGCCTGCTGCTGTTTCTATAAGTTTTATTACGCGCTGCACGGGAGTGTTCCTGTGCGGCGCTTCTTTTTGCTTAAATTGTAAATCTATATTTTTTTAGGTTGACAATTGCGGGAGAGCATGGTACGATGCACAAGAATCGTAAACCAATAAAATAGTGAGGTTTACTACGAGAGCCGTGCGTAAGAAGGAGGAAGCCCCTTATGAATCAGGAACGAACTGCATCCATTACTCCCAGAACCCTGGCTCTGGATGGAATGTTTACCGCCCTGCTCATCCTGCTGGGTATGATCAAGCTGCCTTCCATCCTGCCGGGAGCGGAATTTCAACTCTCCGCACCCTACGCAGTGTGTTTGGTGGCCAGCGTGGGCTTTTGGCGCTATCTGGGTATCGGGGTGTGCGCCAGCCTTGTTCAGTTAATGATGGGTACCCATACCCCGTGGAATGTGCTGGTGGCTATGGTGTTTCGGGTGGCGGCAGGACTGATAGTGAGTCTGCTGCCCGGAAAAAAGTGGGCTATGGTGTTGGCCGGTCCGGTCGGGACGGGCTGTGCCCGGGTGGTGCTGGCAGGCGTACTGGGAGTGCCGGTGCTGCCTCTGCTGGGTGCAGCAGTACCTGGGATGGTGTTTACCGGAGTGTGCGTAGCGCTGCTGGAACCGGTGCTGCGGCGTATTCCGGGGATGGAGCAGTGTGCCAGGGAGGAATAAGCATGGAATTGTACAGCGTAAAAATGCGGGCCAGCCAGCGGGAAGCTGGACGGGAGCGGCATATCTCAGGAGCAGAAAAGATTGTCCGGGAGGAGCGGCTGGAGAAGGTGGTCAGCCAGCTGCTGGAGCGGGCGCTGCACCACGCCAAGGGCAGAGCGGACTTTGTTAACCTGAAGGTGGAGGCTGTATCTCCGGAGGAGGTGACCCATCTGGAGGCCCTGCCTGTGACCACCTGTCCGGTGGACACGGTGGAAGAGGGACGGGATCAGCTCCGGAAGCTGCTGGCGCAGGCGGGAATCGACCACGGGGAAGCGATTTTGGGGCAGATGGAGGCGGCCTATGGGATGCGGGGAGCCATGCTGCTCCACGTGGATACCCTCCAGCATCTGGAGCCCGACCCACACCGGGGGATCCGAGCAACCTACATGGATGCGGCACAGGATGGAGAGACCGGGCCGGAGAAAAACCACTTCCGGGAGGCGCTGGTGCTGGCCACCAAGGTGGCCAACCAAAACAATATTCTTGGGGAGCTGTGTATCTCCGATGACCCGGACTATGTAACCGGGTATTTTGCCTCCAAGGAGCTGGGCTATGTACGCATCACCAAGCTGAAGGAGCCGGGGAGCCCCAACGGCGGACGTATCTTTCTCTTTCGGGGTAGCAGGGAGGAGGCGGAGGCCTGCATCCGCTATCTGGAGAGGGAAAAAGTGCTGGTACATCTGCCGGAGGAGGCGGAACGATGAAGGAATGGAACTGGCTTTCGGAGGAACTGGACAGACTGCGGGAGCAGGAGCTCTACCGGACCATGACGGTGCTGGATGGTCCTCAGACCACTGTGGTAGAGTCGGCAGGACGTCACCAGAGGCTTTTTTCCTCCAATAATTATCTGGACCTGGCCAATGATCCGGAGGTGAAGGAAGCCGCCTGTGAAGCCTTGGAGCAGTACGGTGTGGGGGCAGGAGGTTCCCGGCTGACGACCGGAACCGGGCCTCTTCATGTGCGTCTGGAGGAGGAACTGGCCCGGTTCAAGGGCCGGGAAGCCGCCCTGGTGTTCAACACCGGATACATGGCCAATGTGGGGATTCTCTCCGCTCTGATGGGGCGGGGGGATGTGATCTTCAGCGACCAGCTCAACCACGCCAGCATCATTGACGGCTGCCGCCTGTCCGGGGCGGAGGTGGTGGTCTACCGGCACAACGACATGGCCGATCTGGAGGCCAAGCTGGGGGCATACCGGGGACGCAAGGGCCTCATCGTCAGCGACGGAGTGTTCAGCATGGACGGTGATCTGGTCCCTCTGCCCCAACTGGTGGAGCTGGCGAAGCGATACGGAGTACGCACCATGATCGATGAGGCTCACGCCACCGGCGTGGTGGGAGCCACCGGCCGGGGGACGGAGGAGCACTACCACATGGAGGGCAGCGTGGATGTGCTGATGGGCACCCTGAGCAAGGCGGTGGGCAGCGAGGGGGGCTTTGTGTGCGGCTCGGCGGAGCTTATCCAATACCTGACCAATAAGGCCCGCAGCTTTATCTTTTCCACCGCCCTCTCGCCGGTGACCATGGCGGCAGGGCTGCGCGGGCTTCAAAAAATCCAGGAAGAGCCCCGGCGGGTGGCTCAGCTACGGGATAATATGGCCTTTCTCTGCCGGGAGTTGGGGTGTTATGGGATTCCCGCTCAGTCAGACAGCGCCATTCTCCCCATCGTCGTGGGAGAGGAAAAACAGGCTATGTCAGCCATGGAGGCATTGAAGGAGCGGGGATACTACGTCTCCGCCATTCGCTACCCCACAGTGGCACGGGGGAGCGCCCGGCTGCGTGTCGCCCTCATGTCCTCCCACACCCGGGAGGAGCTGGCAGGATTGGCCCAGGCCCTGGCCTGTGTGCTGGGACAGAATACGGAACGATAAGGCAGGAGAAACCGATGAGCCGAAATCTTTTTATTACTGGAACCGGGACCGATGTGGGCAAGACCTTTGTCAGCGCCCTCATGGTCAAAAAACTGGCCCAGAGCGGCCGCCGGGCGGGCTACTTTAAGGCGGCTATGAGCGGAAACCGCCGCCGGGCAGACGGCAGCCTCATTCCCGGGGACGGGGCATGGGTACAGCAGATCTCCGGGATCGGCCAGCCCCTGGAGGAGATGTGTCCCTATGTGTATGAGAACGCCTGGTCTCCACACCTGGCCTCCCGCGTGGAGGGAAATCCGGTGGATCTGGAGGAGGTCCGGCGCCGGTTTGCCCAGGTGTGCGGGCGCTATGACTATGTCACCATAGAGGGGAGCGGGGGCATCCTGTGTCCCATCCGTTTTGACCAGGAGAAGATCTGGATGGAGGACGTCATTCAGGCTCTGGGGCTGTCCTGCCTCCTTGTGGCCGACGCCGGGCTGGGTACCATCAACAGCGTGGGATTGACGGCGGAATATATGCGCAGCCGGGGAATTCCGGTCAAGGGAATCATTTTGAACCGCTTCCACTCCGGAGATGGGATGGAGGAGGACAACCGGGTGATGTGCGAAGCCCTGACTGGCCTGAAGGTGCTGGCCTGTGTTAAGGAGGGGGACGATCAGCTGGACCTGGACGCGCAGGCGCTGGCGGCCCTGTATGAATAAGATTTGGAGGATCCTGCTATGATCTGGTATCCCTATCAGCAGATGAAAACCATGAAAGAGCCCTACCACATCGTAGATGCCCAGGGTGTGTACCTGTATACCCGGGAGGATAAGCTCATTGACTCGGTGTCCTCCTGGTGGAGTGTGATCCATGGCTATAAGCACCCGGAGCTCAACCGGGCCATCCAGGAGCAGACGGAGCGGTTTGCCCACGTGATGCTGGGAGGACTGACCCACGAGCCGGTGGAGAAGCTGTCTCAAAAGCTGGAGGAGTGGCTGCCGAGGGACCTGGACTACTGCTTTTTCTCCGACTCGGGCAGTGTGGCAGTGGAGGTGGCCCTGAAAATGGCTCTCCAGTATCATCTGAATCGGGGCAACTCCCGCAGCAAGGTGCTCTCCCTCACCCACGCCTACCACGGGGATACCTTCAAAACCATGGAGGTGGGGGACGACCCGGACTACCACGGAATCCTGCGGGAGAAGCGGGACGTGGTCCACATCCCCACCCAGGTAGAGAAATTGGAGCGGGTCTTCGCAGAACAGGGGGAGACCTTTTCCTGCTTTATCGTGGAGCCTCTGCTCCAGGGGGCAGGGGGGATGCGGATGTACGACGTGTCCTTCCTGAGACGGGCCCGGCAGCTGTGCGACCAGTATGGCGTGCTGCTGATCTTTGATGAGGTGGCCACTGGGTTTGGGCGCACCGGCCACCGCTTTGTGGCAGACCTGGTGCTGCCGGATATCTTGGTATTGGGCAAAGCGCTCACCGGGGGATACATCGGCCACGCAGTGACGGTGGCCAACCACAAGGTGTACCAGGGGTTTTACAGCGATGACCCGGACCACGCCCTGATGCACGGCCCCACCTTCATGGGCAACGCCCTGGCGTGCAGCGTGGCGCTGCGCTCCATTCAGCTGTTTGAGGAGGGAGACTATCTGTCCCGCATTGCCCGCATCCAGCAGATCTGCCGCCGGGAACTGGCGGATCTGGATGATCCCCGAATCCAAGAGGTGCGCATCATGGGGGGATGTGCCTGTATCGAAGTAAAAAACAGTCGGGACGTGGAGGGATTCCAGGAGTTTGCCCGTCGGCGGGGGGTGTTCAGCCGCCCCTTCCTGCGGTATATCTATTCCATGGTTCCCTATGTGATCACGGAGGAGGAACTGGTTCAGGTGACCGACACCATGAAGGCCTGGTTCCGGCGGTAAAAAAACAAAACGAGGACGGGGTGGATACCGCGTCCTCGTTTTCGTTACCAATTCTGCGCCAGGAAGATCAGAATGTGCTGGATAAACTTGGGCGCCCCGTGAGCGGCCTCCCGAATGGCGGCAGCCACGGCTGCCGGGTCGGCACCGCGGCCAAAGGTCAATGCCCCTTCCGCCGTCTGACCGATGGCCAGGGGAGCGTGAGCCGAACCGCCGATGGCGATTTCCGAGGCGATAGCTCCGCCGCCCGCAGCGTACACACCAAAGGCGCCGCCTCCCATGGCGAACAGCCCCACCGCCGCACCGCCGAAGGCGAGAAGGCCTACTGCCAATCCGCCGATGGCCAGAGCCCCCATGGCCCAGCCGCCCAGAGAGAACAGCAGACCGAAGGAGAGCCCGCCCACGGACAACAGCCCAAAGGAGAAACCGCCCAGGGTGAACACACCCACAGCCACATTGCCGATGGCCAGGATTCCCTTGGCCACGCCCATTCCCCGGTGTCCCAGCCGGATGTGGACCAGGGGCAGGCCGAAGAGGGTGCGCTTGCTTTTGTATTCGTAGTGGAAGGGAGTGTAGTAGTTGTTGACGATGGTGGTGGTAACCTGGCTGGGAGAGACCTGTGCCTCCTGGCCGGTGACCAGATAGTCCAGAGACACATTGAAGTACCGGCCCAGGGCGGCCAGGTTGTCCAGGTCGGGCCGGGAGGTCCCTGCCTCCCATTTCTGCACTTCCTGACGGGATACCCCCAAGAGATCGGCCAGCCCCTCCTGGGACAGACCGGATTGCTTTCTCAGCTCATAGAGCCGCTGTTGAAATTCCATTTCCAGCCCTCCGAAACAAAGAGTAGTCAAGGGCCCTTGACGGTGTTTAGAATAGCAAAAAGCAGGCAGCAGCGCAACCTAAAGTGGGATACAATTTGACAACCAGCGGTTGCAATGGGGAAAAAGGCGTATTTTTGCAACAAAAAAGGAGGGAACCAGAATTCTGGTTCCCTCCTGATATTCAGGAATTACTCCTTCTCAAAGACATCCTTGCCCATGCCGCAGATGGGGCAGACCCAATCCTCAGCGACCTGCTCCCAGGGGGTGCCGGGAGCCACGCCGTTATCAGGATCGCCAACAGCGGGATCATAGACGTAGCCACAGGGGCAAACATACTTATCCATGTTCGTTCTCCTTCTTGTTAGAAGATTAGCCGAAGTAGCGCTTCAGCAGGCCCTCGAAAGCCTTGCCGTGACGGGCCTCGTCGCGGGCCATCTCGTAAGTCACTTCGCTCCGCTCGTGACTTCAATCCTTGCGATACCAATAGATTAAGCCGAAAAGTGTGGGACACAGCGTGTCCGAAAACAAGAGAATAGACCATGCAATCAAGTGTCCTAAATGTGTCATTTAGGAGGACTTGAACAATGGCAAAGCAGAGCAACACAGGTATTTATCAACTGCCAAATGGAAATTGGGCGTACCGCTTTACACAGACAATAAACGGAAAGCGGCACAATCACAAGAGCGTAAAAGATGAAAATGGAGAGCCAATGAGAAGTCAAAAAGCAGCCATCAGAGCGCGGCAACTGGCAATCATGGCGGCAGAAGCAAGAAAAAACGAACAACCACAGCGGCGGGTCACATTTGCCGAAGTCTATCAAGAATATTGTGACAAGGGCAGGAGCGGGAAAGCCTATACCACCATCCGCAAGCAAGACAGCCTTTGGAGAAATCACCTTTCCGCAAAGTTTGGAGCGCGTTTCATTGATACAATTAGCGTTGCGGAAGTCAACGATTACTTATCAGAACTGTATTACACAGATGGACGCGCTTACAGGTATGTTGAGGGTTTTCTAAAAATGTTTTATTTGATTTTCGGACAGGCTTACTCACGGAATTATCTGAATGTAGATACCTACAATAAACTGTGTGTGAATAAGGATACTCGAATTTCAATGCCCAAAATGCGGATTGATGAAGATACAGATATTATAGCATACAGCCGGGAACAGGTTGAATTGTTGGATAACTACTTTCGAGACACAAATGCGGAAACTGCCTATCTGTTGGGCCGCTGGTGCGGTCTGCGTATCAATGAGTGCTACGGGCTAAAATGGGATAACATAGATCTCCGGCGCGGTACAATCACCATCGACAGGCAAATGCAGTATCAAGAAGGATTGATAAAGTTAGTATCTCTAAAAACAAGAAATGCCCGTAGAACTGTCTACATGAGTGCTAAACTGAAAGAGTATCTCCGACACCTAAAACAAGAGAACAAAGTACAGTCGGTGGCACTGGCCGAACAGAGGGCACAGAACCAAACTTTTATTACAGACATTGACGGGCAACAAATTTCCTCTTTAGAATTGGTGAACTGCCTACCGAATGGTAAGATACAAACCGTAAATTCCATGAAGTACCACAGCCGCACAATCAAAAGCGAGTTAGGAATAAACTTCAAATATCACCACTTGCGGCATACCTACGGGACAAGGCTTGCGGAAATGAACACACCTACGCATATTCTCTGCAATCAAATGGGCCACGCAAGCGGCAAGGTCACAGAGCGTTACTATTTAGCAGTTTCCAAACCGGGGATAGATGTGTTGACGAAAAACCTTAATGCCATGTAGACCATCAAGAGGACAGCGCCGAAAAGCCCTGTCCTCTTTTCTATTTGCCGGGCCGGGGGTACATTCCCGGACAATCTCAATCAAGAGCCAGCATAGGCGTGTAATTTGACCCACAGCCCCACAGAGACTTTTTTCTGTTCCCCGTCACAGGAATAGATAGGGGCGGGGCTTTGGCCCGAAGATAGGCGGCGGGAGCCGCCGTATCTGGCAGGGACAAACCGCCCCGCCAGCCTTTTCCCTCTGTTTTATTTAATCCATATAAAATGTTATAATTATTGTATGGAAATGGAGGAAAGCAAAATAAAATAACCTAAATCGTGCGCTGCCAAGGGCGGCGCTGACCGATTATCCACCGGACTTTTTGTTATATATAGTAATTATAGAAAAACAAAAGTCCGGCGGAAGAAAGGAGAGACAAATGCAGTAGTTACAACTACGCACCTATAACAGAGCAGAGTTGGAAGAAATATTCCACACAACCCGCACAGATACCATCAAGAGAAGCCTGCAACGAGCGGGATATACCTTTGAGAGCGGCGGACGGGGCAAAGAGTTTGCAATCACAATCAGGGGATTGCCAGAGCCGCCCACGCCCTTTGAGGAGTTCGCAAAGCGAGAATTTAAGTGCGGCCCGCAGACAGACTTTTCAACAATGCAACAACATTTTTTCCTCTTGTTCTATCACCCGGAATATCAGTTTTTACCATCAAACCATTAGGCGAAGTTTTTAGAAACGAATTACGGGATAACGGTTTCCGACCAGAGTTTGCGGAACTGGCAGAAGCTGCTTATCAACAGGAATTGGATTACAAAGGACAAGGAGAATGTAAAATACTACCTTTGCCGTAAGGGAGAGCGGCCCCGCGAAATGCAGGAGAAGGAATACAGAACAGCGTGGCGGGAGTTTTACGCCAGACTTGGAGCGGGAGAGAGCGGGGACGAGTTACGGAAAGAAATCTATTACAAATACGGCGGAATGCCGCGAAAACAATGCGGATTGATTGAAAACGCATTAGAACAAGATAAAATACAAGAATTAAGGAATATACTGGAATATTATCATTGATTACATAAAGATTATACTATATTTTATTCATATCTGCAAGTTGTATTGCATTTTCGACTGTAAACAGGATAATTCGCTTGAATATCTCTTGATACTTGATAAATCGAGCGGGATATAGTACAATATTATAAAAGGTTGTGGAATTACGGCCTGAATTTTGTTGGAGGTGCTTGCTGTGCGTATCATTTTAGACACGGATAAGAAAACTATTACCGTTCCATGGAACTATCAAGCCAAATTGGACGAGTACAACAAAATGGTGATGGAAATTTCCGGGGATGAAGCAAAGAAAAAGTCGTTCAAAGGGTATATTGACGAGATCTGGAAAGAGTGCATGGCAGACAGCGACAAGTGTTTAGTGACCGGGAAAAAACCGGGCACAAAGTAATAGAGCATGGGAGCGCCGCGAGTAACGCCCGCCGAGTTTGCGGAAATGCACAGGCTTTACAATGAGTTAGGAAACGCGGCGGAGGTAGCAAGACGCATGGGGCGGAGCGCAAGCACCGTCCGCAAGTACATTCAGATGAAAGATTGTCCTGCTCTTGTTCGGCATACCACAAAAGAACTGATTAGGAAAGTCTAATATTGGAAGCGGCAAGGAATTACCTTGCCGCTTCTTTTTCGTGTTCTTTTGCCTCTACTGCTTTCTCAATCTCTATCATTAACTCATGTGGTAATATATCTAAAGCGTGAGCAATCTTAAAAAGGGTATCTATTGTGGGGCTACGTAGCCCGCGTTCTATTTTGCTGTAATGTGTTCTGTCCAGTGTAGCAAGTCCACTCAACACTTCTTGAGACATACCCTTATTTTTTCGCAGACGTTGGATTACTTTTCCTACTAATTCGGCGGAAACCACGCATTCACCCCCTGATGATTATGATAGCAGGAGGGTGCCTTATGTATGAGGTCACTTGACCTCATACAAAATATAAGGTATAATGTTCCTACCAAGATAAAGGAAGGGTGATATTACATGAAGCGATTACTATTGTGGGCACTTTCTGTTGCTCTGCTTCTATCTCTTTGTGCTTGTGGTAGACAGAATGTAGAAAACACAGATGGTGTTCAAAGTTTCCAGGGAGCAGATGAGCAACAAAAAGACGATTTTTCACAGCCAGAAGATACAGGGGATGCAAGAGATAATAACAGTCAAAAGCAGTCCGAAACATCGACTATTTTTACAAATGATTATGGCACACGAACTACCATTTGCGCTCATAAAGGTTGTACTAACTATATTGCTTCTTCCGGAGATACAAATTGTTGTAAGGAACATTCTAACAAATGCCTTAATTGTGGGAAATACATAGATGAAGATGCCATGTATTGCATGGATTGTTTGAGTGGAGATACAACAGACACCAATGATTCAGGGACATACACCGGCGATAGTGTTCCTGATGATGGATGTCAATATAAATATTCCAATGGGTCAGTATGTGGTGCAAAAACAAATAAATACGACGATTTATGCGACAAACATTTTGAAGAACTCTATGATATTTATGACAGTCTGTTAGGTTGAAAAGATATTGCCTGCCTTTTGTTTGGCATACAACAAAAGAATTAGTTAGGATGGTATAAAATGAAACGGATATTATCATTTGTTCTTTCCTTGGTGTTGGTATTGTCTCTTATCCCCTCCACATTTGCGGCCAGCAACGAAGCAAACGAAGCCGCACAATCACTTTACGAACTGGGCCTGTTTAGTGGCACAGGAACAGATGCAAATGGAAATCCCATTTTCGATCTTGACCGCGCCCCTACCCGGCACGAAGCAGTCACAATGCTTGTGCGACTTTTGGGCAAGGGAGAAGAAGCGGAAAGCGGCACATGGAATACACCTTTTACAGATGTGGCAGACTGGGCAAAGCCGTATGTGGGATACGCTTACACAAATGGCCTGACCGCCGGGACTTCCGCAACGACTTACAGTGGGAATAACACTGTGACCGCTTCCGAGTATCTTACTTTTGTTCTCCGGGCCTTGGGATATTCGAGCGGGACGGATTTTCAATGGGATAGGGCGTGGGAATTGTCTGACAGCTTAGGGATTACCAATGGACAGTATAATGCGGGTACTACCAGCTTTACCCGTGGAGATGTGGCGATTATTTCTGAAAACGCACTACATACTCAATACAAGAATGACACAAAAACCCTGATGGATGTATTAGTTGTTGGAGGTAGTGTTGATGTAGGGAATGTATTGCCACAACAGGGGTTATCATTGGGAAACTTGCGGTTCATAAAATATCAGGACGATTTGTATTATGTAGATTTTGAAACTGTGGATGGTGGTAGTTATTCAATTTCGGGAACTGTGTGGTATGATGACAGAACTTCCGAAGTTTATATTGGAGCCCCTACCTTTAGCGTCTTTTATCCTTTTCATATATCTGACGAAAAAAACGACAATCCTTTCGTTGATGGAACAGTCATTTTTACAGTAGACAAAAGTAACTATACATGGCGCGAAGAATATACATCTTTCGCATCTTACTATACTGTTTACTCATATACATTTAACGGGAAGACATTTCAGAGTATGAGCGGACAAGAGTATGCCGATGGGAATTACGAAGATGGCGATTGTGGTGTTTATAATGGTATAAGGTTTTCCATTGCGAGTGGTAGGTGTTGGTATAATGTAAATGATTTGGCTGAATATTTCGGCATTGACTATCGTTTTTCTTACGAACCAACCGATACCTATCCAGGATATATAATTATGACGGAGATATAATTACAGAGGCGAAGAGTAAGGAGCAATCTATACCCTTTCCTACAAAAAGCGCACAGGCTTCAAACATCTGTGCGCTTTTTCCTTTTGTTGAAGTGTTCGTAAGAGTGTACCTTTACAAACACAACAAAACCTCAAGTAGTTGTAGTTCGTAAAATATGATTTTTATTTTACAAATATGTTCGTAAATATATTGACTTTTGCGAACGGTCGTGGTAGAATACGAACAGATTAAAGAAAGGGGGTGCAGACATGGACAGCCGTACTTACTACTACGCCAGAGTATCCAGTAAAGAACAAAACCTTGACCGCCAGATTGCCGCATTTAAGGCGATGGGAGCGCAGGAGCGGGAGATAATCACCGACAAAGAAAGCGGCAAGGATTTAGAACGGGCTGGGTATCAGGCCCTTAAAAATGCCATGTTGCGGCGCGGGGATACTCTTATTGTGAAGTCTTTAGACCGATTAAGCCGCAACAAATGTGACATTAAGAACGAACTGCAATACTTTAAGGACAATGGCATCCGCCTAAAGGTCATTGATTTACCTACTACCATGATGGAGTTGCCAGCGGGCCAAGAATGGGTTTTTGAAATGGTAAACAATATCTTGATTGAAGTGCTGGGAACTATCGCAGAGCAAGAACGAGAAACTATACGAAAGCGGCAAGCGGAGGGTATAGAGAGCGCAAAGGCAAAAGGCAAGAAATTAGGCCGCCCCGCGCTTACCTTTCCCGCAAACTGGAATGAAGTCTATTCCTCTTGGAAGGCGGGAGAGATAACAGCAAAAACAGCCATGGAACGGACGAACACCAAAAGGACGAGTTTTTACAAGTTAGTCAACATGACGGAAAACCAGTAAAAAAGGACACAGTTTGCATGGGACACATTTCCCTTGTTTTCAGATAGACAGACTCGGCAGCGGGACACCCACGGGACACCGCAAAACGCAAAAAGAGAGGGAACCGGTTTCCCCGTTCCCTCTCAAAAAGTGCTTCTTTATCCGGTTTTATTAGGCGAAGTAGCGCTTCAGCAGGCCCTCGAAAGCCTTGCCGTGGCGGGCCTCGTCGCGAGCCATCTCATGCACGGTGTCGTGGATGGCGTCCAGGTTGTGCTGCTTGGCCAGCTTAGCCAGCTCGAACTTGCCGGCGGTAGCGCCGTTCTCGGCGTCAACACGCATCTCCAGGTTCTTCTTGGTGGAGTCGGTCACGACCTCGCCCAGCAGCTCGGCAAACTTAGCGGCGTGCTCGGCCTCCTCATAGGCGGCCTTCTCCCAGTACAGACCGATCTCGGGGTAACCCTCGCGGTGAGCCACACGGGCCATAGCCAGGTACATACCGACCTCGGTGCACTCGCCCTGGAAGTTTTCGCGCAGACCCTGCATGATCTCCTCGGGAGCGCCCTGAGCCACGCCTACCACGTGCTCAGCAGCCCAGCTCTTCTCGCCGGCCTGCTCCACGAACTTCTCCTTGGGAGCCTTGCAGATGGGGCAGAAATCAGGAGCCTCAGCGCCCTCGTGAACATAACCACAAACAGAACAAACAAACTTCTTCATGATAAAACGTCCTCCTCAAAATGTTTTGACTGCATACATGCTTTGCATTTTCCGTAAAAGGTAAGCTCATGGCGTTCCACCTGGAAGCCATATTGCGACTGCACGGCTTGGTTTAGGTTGGCATCCATCGGGATCTTCTTGAGATCGATGACCGCGCCGCAGCAGGTGCAAACAAAGTGACTGTGGGGGGTGGTGTCCGCGTCGAAGCGCTCCTGGCCGTTGACCACGCCCACGCTTTGGACGGTGCCCTGCTGCTGAAAGAAGAGCAGGTTGCGGTAAACGGTCCCCAGACTCAGGTCCGGGTGAGTGGCCTTCAGAGTTTGGTAAAGCCACTCGGCAGAGGGGTGCGCGTCGGTCTGACGCAGTGCGGTCAGGATTGCCTCCCGCTTTTTACTGTATCGAGTGGTTCGCTCCAAAAAGCCGCCTCCTTCCTTAACAGTAGTAATTCTTGTTTGCGAGATGATAATACCACAGTCGGAAGGACTTGTAAAG
>PPYE01030152.1_pt1 | contig 40087 bp, 41 predicted proteins | sample 1559881 | NCBI WGS metagenome assembly PPYE01 (sample SAMN08240022, study PRJNA423297) | Human gut metagenome, whole genome shotgun sequencing project. | reverse complement strand
CAGGGTTAACGATTAAAGATTTACAAGGCTCCTCCCACCACCTAAAGGTAGTGGGTTTCCGCCTATGGCAAACGAAAGGGTTTTATTTATGAAAACTCCAACGCCGTTCTGCGCCCATCCGCCGGACATTGCAAAACGGGAGACTATTGTTTTCATTTTACTCTCATCTTTTCTCCGGATCAAGCGTAAAATCTGTTTTTCCCGACAATTCCAGATCCAGCATCTGCGCCAGTGGAACACAGGAATTCATACACTCCTCATAGGTGTTGGTCTGCGCCCCCATTTCAATCAGCAGATACCTCTGCTTTAAGTGCATATTGTAACGGTAGCCTTTCAAGTAAATCCTGCGGGTCAGCCCCGGGTAATACTCGTTGCACAGCACCTGCATCTGGAACGAAAATGCAAGATTATCCGCAATATTTTTATTCGGAAGCGAATCAATGTCCCCGAGCCGTCTCGTTCTGGACAGTCCGTTGAAAAACATGAAGCGCGCCATTTTTTTGCCGCCGATCTCCGTCACGAGCCGCGTTCCTTCTGCCACTTCGTCCCGGTGCAGGTCGATCACCACCTCAATCGACGGGTTTTCCTTCAAAATCGCTTCCAACGCCGGAAGGGAATTGGAATAGGCATAATCCCTTTTTTCCACGTCATACTGTCCCATATGATGCATCACGTTATAGCCATACTGTTTGCGAAGAATTTCCGCCAGCACCTCCCCGACGCCCATAATTCCGGTCTGCGCATTTCCCGGAATCGAATCGGCAAAGGTTTCCTGCGAATGGGTATGATAAATCAAAATCTGCGGCTGGTCGTCCGTCCGCTTCTGTACGGAAAGCACCCTGCCAAGTAGCGCCTTTTGATTCAGCTGCGTCTCGTCCGCCGCGGTTGCCGGATCGATCGCATAAAATTCCCGCACCAGCGCATCATAACTCGTAAGCTCCGACCAGTTGTAGGTACGCTGCTTCTCCGGGAGAGAGGCTGTAAAATCGCCGATGCCGGAGCTATTTGCTGTGTCGCCGGTTTCGTTTTGACTATCGCCAGGTCTGGTTTCGATCCCGCCGCTGCCTTGCCCTTCGCGGTCGGATGCAGCACTGCTCCCGTCGGTTTCGCTGCCGTCCGCCACGCCGTTTTGTCCGCTTTTTCGTCCGCCCGCCTGCTCATTTTCCAACCGCGTAAGCTCTTCAAGCGATAGGTTCCTGCCATCCGTCGGCGCATTTTTTTCTGTATCGTCACCGCTCATCCCGGTGTATTCGTCCCTCCCTTCCGCCAGCAGAATCTTTTCCACCATATCAGAATTTTCCTGCGCCAGCTGCGCAGTTTTTGTTTTGCTCTGATAACCGAGAAACGGAAAAATCCATCCGGACACAGAGAGCCTGCCGTTGTCCCCTGCCGCTGCGATCACCGGACAGAGGGCATTTAAAAGCTCCAGCTCTGTATTCTCCATCAAAAGCTCCCTGAAATTTCGTTCCTCTGCGCGCGGAAACGTAAGAAAAACAATTCCCGCTATCACAATGGCAATCACTGCCCGATATCTGTTTTTTTTCGGTCTGTCTTTTTTCCCCATGCTGCAATATATGCGCACAGGAAGGCTGGAATCACTTTTCCTGGCTCAGCACCTGATTGGTTCGCCATCACCCTTCCGGGTTCAGCGCCCGGTTGATTCCATTCGACACGATTTCGCTCAGATATAAAATTGTCTCATCGATGTCCTTTCCAGTCACATACATATTGTTCAGGCCGGACAGTGCCTGCGGATGCTCGCGATTTTGAAGCAACGCAGAATCGTTTTCCTGTTCCATCTCCCGCAGCGCGTCTCCGACGATTGTCGCAGCATCCACTACCGTCGGCACACCAATCGCAAGCACCGGCACTCCCAGAGATTCCCCGGTCAGCGCATTTCTGTGGTTGCCGACCCCTGAACCCGGATAGATTCCTGCGTCACTGATCTGGAACGTCCGGTTTAACCGCTTTGTACTACGCGCCGCAAGCGCATCGACAACCAGCACCAGATCCGGCTTTGTCTCCTTCACAACGCCCCGCACGATTTCCGCGCTCTCCATGCCTGTCTGCGCCATTACTCCGGGGACAAGACAGCTGACGCGGTTCATTTTTTTCCGGTTATACGCTGCTGCGCCAAACTCGAGAATGATGTGCCGGTTAATAAACAGTCTGTCCGCCACCCGCGGCCCCAGCGCATCCGCCGTCACCTGCCGGTTTCCAAGCCCCACGACCAGCACGGATTTTTCAGCTTCCGGATCAGGAATCAGTTTCTGTAGCTGCATCGAAAGTTCCTTCGCCACCTCCTGCTGATACTCTTCCTCGTCGTTTCCAAGCTGTCCGGCTTCCAGTGTAACGTATGTTCCGATCGGTTTCCCCATAATTTTTGAGCCGTTTTTCGTCTCTATTTTTACCCGCGTCACCAAAATTCCCGTTTCCGGTCTGGTTTCTTCTTCCAGAATTACCCCGTGAATCTCAACGCCGGACTCCCGAATCCGTTCCCCCTCTTCCAGTGCAAGATCTGTCCGAACGGCAAAAACGCTCATTCGCATTCCCTCCTTCTAAGATTGTGTTTCTTACAGTTCACTCGCGCCATTCGCAATACAATAGAATGCACGCTTCGCGAACATTCTATTGTCATGAACCGCGCTTCGACGCTCTCCGCTGCTTCGCAGCTCATTTTTACTCATAAAGTGGCGCTCCCTTCGTACCTTTTTGTAAGCAGATTTTCATGCGAGCATGAAATCTGCTTACAAACGGTACGAGTGAACTGTAAGAACTATATTCCCATTTTTTCCAAAAATCCAGAAAATATCTATTGACAGAATTCTTTTCATCCAATAGAATACATATGTATGTTTGCATTAGAACGTCCGTGTCCGGCTTTAATGTAATACGATACAGCACACATTTTTGGGTTAATTCATTGGAGGTATCATCGTGGCAAATATTAAATCTGCAAAGAAGAGAATTTTAGTAAACCAGACCAAGGCTGAAAGAAACAAAGCAATCAAATCTTCTGTTAAGACCGCTGTTAAGAAGGTTCGTGTTGCAATCGAAGCACAGGACAAGGAAGCTGCAAAGGCTGCACTGCTGAACGCAACCACAGTTATCGACAAGGCTGCTTCCAAGGGCGTATATCATAAAAACACCGCTTCCAGAAAGGTTTCCCGTCTGGCTAAAGCAGTAAACGAAATCGCTTAATTTTGAAACGAATGAAACAGAATTAAAAAATTCTGTATGAAAAAGAGCAGTTCCCACCGTCACGGGAACTGCTCTTTTTGTTATAGCGACATGGAAAATGCTCTGTGCAGAACAACATCCATCCCTGATTGCGCAGATCGCCAGACTGGCAGCTCCACAGACAGATCCTAGGCTCACAGCTTCGTCATGCGATCCTGTGCGATCAGCTTTTTCAGTGCCTCCACGCCGACGCGCACCGCCATGTCCGTGTCGTGGACGACCGGGTTAGAAAGTCCGAGCACTTCCCGCTCCTGGTTTGCCATCGTCAGAAATACCGCGCCGCAGCGCACCCGAAGATACTGCGCCACGATAAACAGCGCCGCGGATTCCATTTCCGATGCAAGGCATCCCATCTTTTTCCACGCGCCCCAGTGCTGCTGCAGCATGTAATCCACCGGCATGACCTGCGGCTCGTGCTGTCCGTAAAAGGAATCCTTGCTCTGCACAACGCCCGTATGGAATCGGATTGCCTGATCCCGGGCTGCCTCTCGCAGTGCGCAGATCACATCCAGGTTTGCGACTGCCGGATACTCGATCGGAGCATATTCCCGGCTCGTCCCCTCAGCTCGTACCGCACCGGTTGCAATGACCAGATCGCCGCTTTGTACCTCTGTGTCAATGCCGCCGCAGGTTCCGACGCGGATAAACGTATGCGCGCCCGCTTTGAACAGCTCTTCCATCGCAATCGCCGCGGAGGGACCGCCGATGCCTGTCGAGGTCACAGAAACGGTCTCGCCCTCCAGCGTTCCGGTATACGTCACAAATTCCCGGCTGTCCGCAATCAAAACCGGATGTTCAAAATACGCGGCGATTTTTTCACACCGTTTGGGGTCTCCCGGCAAAATGACATATTTCCCAACCTGCCCGTTATAAATCTGCAAATGATACTGCATTTCTTCTTCCGCATAGTGCATACAAGTTCCCCCATTTCCAGACAATCTTTATCAATTCTATAAATTTGCCATCCAAACGCCAGCTTCATAGGCGCGCTTTAAGTAATGTGCGCAGTCTTCCCCCTCCGGCTTGGAAACTTCCATCACGAAAGGCTGCTCGTAAGCGGACGCCCGGACAAGCCTCATGGTTTCTTTCCAGTCAATGCTGCATTCCCCCGGCAGACGGTGTGCGTCTCCGCAGCCATCTTCTTTTCCCCAGCCCCTGTTGTCATGTAGGTGCTGGCAGAAGAAACGGTCTGCATAGCGGGTTGCCAGCAGCTTGATGAACTCGTTGCCGCCGACAAGGTTTGCATGTCCGGTATCGATGCACAGCCCCAGAAAATCTGCGGGATAACGTCCAAACAGATAATCAAACTGCTCGATCTGATCTTTTGCAGAAGCTTCAAACAGGTTCTCCAGACAGATCTTCACCCCAAGCTCCTTACAATAGGGCTGCAGCTCATCCAGAGACTTGCATGCCTGCTGATAGAAAAGCTCTTTGGTTTCCGGCTTTTCTTCAAAGCTCTTTGTCGGCAGATACATATGCAGCACGATCTCCTTGCCTCCCAGCACATGAACCAGCTCCACACGGTTTTTAATCAGCTCGACGCCCGCGATACGGTTCGGCTCCAGCTCAGACAGGTAGTCTTTTCTGCCATGAGGTGCCTCTGCATATCTTTCTACAAATCGGCGGCTGCCCTTCGAAGCATGCAGTCCTTTTTCTTTCAATCCAAGCTCGTCCATCCAGCTGCGGATCTGCTCCATTTCGCTGCGGGCGTACAGATAATCCCCATCCCAGTCAAAGCACCAGTGAATGTGCGTAAAGCCAGCCTCTGCGATCTCGCGGAGCTTGTTTTTGATTTCTTCCAGTTCCCACGGCTCGTTTGCAAAATCTGTGTTAATTCCCAATTCCATCTTTTTCCCTCTTTCCCCTTTGTATCTATGCGGCATATCCTGCTGCTTTGCGTGATACCATATCATTGTACTATGACAGCGGCTGAAAGCAAGCCGTTTCCTGTAACAAATTCTTTGTCACAACGCCTTATGCCAGCGCCTTTAATTTGCTTTCCAGCAGATCTTTGCTCTGTACGCCGACCATGCGCTCTTTTTCTTCGCCGTTTTTGAAAATAATCAGAGTCGGAATGTTCATCACATGATAGCGCTCTGCAAGCTCACCCTCGTCGTCCACATTGATTTTGCCGACGTTATAGCCTTCCTCTGCCAGCTTTTCCACTGCAGGTCCCTGCATCCGGCAGGGTCCGCACCAGGTTGCCCAGAAGTCTACCAAAACGGGGCCTGCCGCCTGCAGTACCTCTTTTTCAAAATTATCCACGGTAATATTTTTTGCCATCTTTTCCTCTCATTTCTGCGCACTTTTTTTTGTACATGCCGAGTTTGTGTCAAGTGTGCGCAGACACAAATCTCGCGATTGAAAAATTCTATTTTTCGTAACTGTTCAGTCCCCTCACAGTTACGCGCAAAAATCCATTCCAAATCGGCTGTGCCGATAGGATTTTTGCCTTCCAGCCTAAGTTTTCTTACGGTCAGCGCAGTAAATGCGCAGACCTACGGAACAGTTACTATTTTTCAATCTTTATTCTATTCTGTTTATGATACCAGAGTCAACAGTTCGAAAAACCTCCTGCAAGCACACTTGCGTCGGATTTCCGACCTTTTGACCCTGATATCAGTATATCCACAAATTGTACTTTTTTCCATAACAAAGTCATAATCTGTTTACTTTTTTGCATTCGAACGCTATAATACAAAAAGAATTTTCGGAAGCGGGATGTGTGGGGTTCACATATCCCGCTTTTTTTGTCGCTTTACTGTATTATCACATTGAAAGAAGGAAACTGCCATGTCACCCAAGCTGCACCATACGTTAAAAAATCTGTTCCGAATTTTCCTGATTCTGTTCGGAAACGCCCTATATTCCCTTGCAGTCGTCGCCTTTATCCTGCCATCCGGCATCATCACCGGCGGCACGACCGGTCTGGCCCTCGCATCTGCGCACTGGTTCCACACGCCGATCACAGCGTTCGTACTGTGCTTCAATATCCTGACCTTTTTACTCGGATTTTTTGTGCTCGGCTGGAAGTTTGCCGCAACTACGCTTTTGTCCACATTCTTTTACCCGATCTTGCTCGCATTCTGGCAGCAGTTCCCGGCGCTGTCCTCCCTGACGGAGGACGCAATGCTCTGCACGATCCTCGGCGGAATGATGATCGGTGCCGGCATCGGCATTGTCATCCGTGCAGGCGCATCCACCGGCGGTATGGACATCCCGCCCCTGATTTTAAAAAAACTATTCCATCTCCCTGTTTCCGCAACGCTCTATGTGTTTGATTTTTCCATCCTGATTCTGCAGATGTTCTTTTCCGACATCGAAGAAAGTCTTTACGGCATTTTGCTCGTCATGATCTATACCTTTGTGCTGGACAAGGTTTTAGTCATCGGCACCCATCAGGCGCGCGCCGACATCGTCAGCAGTCATTATGAAGAAATCCGGCAGGCAATTTTTACCCGTCTTGACCGCGGCTGCACCCTTTTAAATGCGACGACCGGCTATCTGCAGACCGATCAGCCCGTCCTGATGACCGTCGTTTCCCGCCGCGAAATGGCTTCCCTGAATCAGATTGTCATGGAAATCGACCCCCATGCCTTTTTGATCATCAGTGATGCAAACGAGGTCAAAGGCTCCGGCTTTACCAGCACCAAAATCCATAAAAAGAACCCGAACCTCTGATCAGTTCCGGGTCTTTTCCACAATCAGCTCTTTCAATTTCCACAGACACCAAAGGTTTGGAACCGCCATGCAGGCATTGCATAGGTCCGATAGGTTCCAGACCAGCTCCAGCGAGCAGACGGATCCGAGATATACAAACACCATGTAAATCACCTGAAATACCGTTACACCTCTCTCGCCCCACAAATACCGCGCCGCACATTCCCCATAAAAGCTCCAGCCGATAATCGTCGCAAATGCAAACAGCACCAGGCAGAGTGACAAAAGATCCTCTCCCGCAACCGGCAGGTTCGAAAATGCAACAAAACAATATTCATCTACAGCAGCCGCCCTGTAAGGAGCGGCATTTTTTACCATATCACTCAAAATTGCAAGCGCCGTCACCACGCACATCACCAGCGTATCCCAGAACACTCCCGTCATCGAAACCAGCCCCTGATCCCGCGTAGATAGCCCTTCCGCCGCTGCCGCTGTCATCGGCATCGAGCCCATTCCAGCCTCGTTTGTAAAAAGTCCCTTCGCCATTCCGGTGCGAACCGCCATTTTCACTGCAGTCCCTGCAATGCCTCCGATCACCGCTTTTTTCGAAAAAGCAGACACAAAAATCGCCTGAAGCGCCGCCGGAATCCATGCTGCATTTTTTACCAGCAAAAACAGACAGCTACCCAGGTACAGCACGCTCATCACCGGAACCAGGCAGGTACAAACCTTCGCCGTTTTTTTCGCTCCTCCGATCAGGATGCTGCCCGCCAAAAGCGCCGCTGCGATGCCGATCCAGTGTACAGACACCGGAAGCCTGCGAGAAATTACCGCTGTCAAGGAATGCGCCTGCACACCACTTCCGACGCACAGCGCCGCCAGCACGGTAAATACGGAAAAAAGAACCGCCAGCAGCCGATTGTGCAACAGCTGCTCCATCACATACATCGGTCCGCCATAAAAGCTTCCGTCTGCCCGCTTTTTCCGGCACGCTGCGGACAGCACGCTTTCCGCATAGCAGGTCGCCATCCCGAAAAAGCCACTGATCCAGCACCAGAAAACCGCCCCGGGTCCTCCGAGCGCAATTGCACTCGAAATTCCGATGATATTTCCGGTTCCGATTGTCGCCGCCAGGGCGGTTGACAGTGCTTCATAGGGTGACAGCCCTCCTGATCCGGCAGAGGACAGGCTTCGGCGCAGTCCATCCGGCAGCTTCCTTTGAATAAAGCCCAGTCGAATTGTAAAATACAAATGTGTCCCGGCAAGCAGCACCAGCATTGGAAAATTCCACAAAAGGTCGCAGACTGTCCGCACCGCGTCATTGAATCGTTCCATCCTGATTTCCGTTTCAGACAGCCTTTCGCCGCACGTTCCGGTACCCGGCTGTCACAGTTGTTTTTTCTTTTCCAATATATGACGCAGGATGTTTTTTCTATGAATATATAAAAAAGAATCCTGCAAAGCAGGATTCTCCGCCTGCGGCGGGTCGCGCAAGCGACATTCTTCCATTCCGCTGCAGTGCGATCCGCGCAGAGCGTTTATTATCGTATAGGAAACGAAGTTTCCTATACGATGAATAAATACGCGTCAGCGATTCTGCATGAACCCTTCGATTTCATCCGGGTCGCGGATAATCTGCTCCGAAAGGACTTCGCATCCGTCCTCCGTAATCAAAAGGTCGTCCTCGATTCGGATGCCGATTTCCCATTCGTCGATGTAAAGTCCCGGCTCGTCACTGATGACCATTCCGGGAAGCAGCTTATCGTTCTCCAGCGTGTTGACATCGTGCACGTCGATTCCAAGATGATGGGATACACTGTGCATGTAGTAAGTGCCGATCTCCTCCTCGTTTTCAATCAGACCGAGGCGAATACAGCCCTCTGCCAGCACTTTTTTGCAGACGTCATTCAACTCCCGAAGCGTCATGCCGGGCCTTGCCGTTTTTGCGATCGTCCGGTTTGCTTCCAAAACGACCTCATAAACCGCCCTCTGCTGCTGCGTAAAACGCCCGTTTACCGGATAGGTTCTCGTGATGTCCGCACAGTAGCCCTGATATTTTGCGCCCAGATCCATCAACAGCAGCGTGCCGTCCTCGCAGATATCCCGGTTGGTTTCGTAGTGCAGCATTGTACCGTTTGCACCGCTTCCGGCAATCGTCGGGAACGAAGTTCCATCCGCGCCCTGATACATGATCTGATATTCAAAATCCGCCTGCGCCTGATATTCCGCCATGCCCGGTTCCAGATGCTTCATCACATACTGCAGTGCATTGTCAGTGATTCCGATCGCCGTTTTGAGCTGTGCGACCTCGTCTGCATCCTTCTGCATCCGCATCTGCGCCACATACGGGAATAGATTTCTGATCGGATGTCCCGGATACAGCGCTGCGTATTCCTTCGCCTTTACCGCATTGTAATCCGGCAGATCCTCTTGCTGATGGCGATAACAGTCAAAATACAGGCTTTTGACATCCTCGCGGGTCATCATCATATCGAACACCCCGTCAAAGCTTTCCAGGAAACGCACATCTTCGATCTGGCTAACCTCTTTTGCCTCATCGACCGTCACCTTCCTGCCATACCAGCGCTCCTGCGTCGGGTCAGCCTCTTCTATAAATAGGATTTCCTTCGGATCGCGTTTTGTCTTTTTCATGAGCAGAATCATCCGCTCCCGGCGCAATCCCGTCAGATAAAAGAAGTTGCGGTTCGCCTCAAACGGCGCGTACTCGTCCGCGCTCACATGTGTTTCAATTCCAGAAAATAAAATCAGTGCAGCATTTTCCTCCATCTGATCGAACAGCTGCTGTCTTCTTTTTAAAAAATTCATCTTTCCCTCTCATTTCTGCGCACGCTTTTTGCGCATGCCGAGTTCGTGTCAAGTGCGCGCAGACACAAACCTCGTGATTGAAAAATTTTATTTTTCAACCTTTTCCTACATTTTGCAGACGCCCTCACGTCATGCACTTTGCGGACGCAAACGCGATCCCGCTTCTTTCATGTATCGGATAAATTCTCCGTTCAGTCGTTCTCTTCCAGCTCCTCCAGATTCTCGTCCGACGCAGACGAACCCATCCATGCCGCGACTCCAAAAATCAGAAGCACCGTTCCGACCGTAATCCATAATGTACTGTCCGAATGCATCCAAATCGCCGCAAATCCGCCGATTTCCAACGGAATAGCCGCGATTTTCAGCCCCCAGAACCGCAGTTTTTCCACATCGTTCAACTGCTGATACGCCTGCTTCTGGGCAACCACAGACGCTGCACACATAATAAAAATGTTGCCGGAGGCTTTGTGTCCTCTTAACAACCACGCGATTCCAAAACAGATCGCCGCCAAAAACCATCCAACAATCAGCAGCAGGAAGCTGTCGCCTTCAACGAAATCCTCCACATACTGATAGAAATCATCTTCTGTCCCGTAAAAATAGAGATATGCGTGTCCCTCGGACGGCTTCTGCACCGTCACTTCACCGTTTCCGACAAGCGCTACCGCCGTCAGCTGCGCATCCTCTCCCAGTCCCCAGATCTGATAACGGGTATCTCCATTTTTTCCGCCCGGGTAAAATTCGTCAAACCATTCCAGACCGCGAACATTATCCTCCGTCAGCTCTGTCTGATCGTCCAATGCAGCTGCGACATGATCGCCCCGGACTGTATAGCTGCCACCATCCTCTTTTTCCCAGCCGGAAGAATCCTCATCCTCTTCTTTCTGATAGACCCATTTTTCCACTTTCAGATAATAAAACTGCCCATCCAGAAACTTTCGCGGATCGGAAACCAGATCGCCGGTCAGTGGAATCTGCGTCACCACAACTTCCTGCTGCGTGTCCTGATTTTTCCATTCCTCCAGATCCTGCATGGTGACAACCGGCGCGTCATAAAGCGCCTGCGCACGCGCACTCGTATCTTTCGTATCAGCTGCGCAGAACACAATTCCCGCAAGTACAAAAAATATCCCCAGTCCGATAAAAAATTTTTTCACAATCCGCTCCTTTCCATAGCTGCTCTATTTCGGGGTGTCCGTCAAAAAAAGAATTGAAGCCTCTTGCATTCCTGTCTTATACTGATAGTACCTGATAATATAGGAGGGCTTCCACATGATCCGTTTCGCTGTAATCGGCACAAACACCATTACCGATAAATTTCTCCAGGCAGCCTCTACACTGCCTGATTTCAAGCTCTGCGCTGTCTATTCCAGAACGCTTGCGCGGGCGCAGGAGTATGCACAAAAAAATAACGTTTCGCTTGTCTTTGATTCTCTGGAGGCGTTGGCCAACTCAGACCAGATCGACGCAGTCTACATCGCCAGCCCCAATTTCTGCCATGCGGCCCAGAGCATCCTGATGATGCAACACCACAAGCATGTGCTCTGTGAAAAACCAATCGCCTCCAATGCTTCGGAATTTCAACAGATGTATGACACTGCCATAAAAAATCAGGTCATTCTGCTCGAAGCCATGCGCTCTGTCTTTTCTCCGGGTTTTGCAGCGATCCGTTCCTTGCTGCCTGTGCTTGGAACAATCCGGCAGGTAGATTTTTCTTTCTGTAAATATTCCAGCCGCTATGACCATTTCAAAGAGGGGATCATCGAAAACGCTTTCCATCCTGCACTTTCCAACGCTGCCCTGATGGACATCGGCGTTTACTGTGTCCATCCGCTCGTCTCCCTGTTTGGCATGCCGGCTTCGATTCAGAGCAGCAGCATTTTCTTATCCAACGGCTTCGAAGGCGCCGGCACGGTTCTTTTACAGTACCCGGATATGCAGGCAACGCTCCGGTATTCCAAAATCTCGGATTCGTATCTGCCATCCCAGATTCAGGGAGAAGCCGCAACCCTGCTGATCGATAAAATTCAGGATCCCCAGCAGCTCACGCTCCTGTTTCGAGACGGTCATACCGAAAATCCGAACATTCCAGCTGTTTCCAACAACATGGTCTACGAAGCAGCTGAATTTGTCCGCTTAATCGACCAGCTGCAGCAGGCGCTGGAAAATGACTCAGCGGATGGGATACCTTCCCTTATCCGTCATTCCTGGCTGAAGGCATCCTGCCTCGAGCTCGAAATCATGGACACCGTCCGCAGGCAACAAAAAATTCTTTTTCCGGCAGACCACTGAGGTCTGCCGTTTTCATTCATGACAATAGAATGCTCGCAGAGCGTGCATTCTATTGTTTCGGGAAGAGCCTTCTCCACCATAAGCAGCGGTAAAATGCACCTTTCTTTTTACATTGAAATCCACCCAAATGCATTTGCCACGGAGCTGATCAAAATGATCGTCGCAAAGATCGGGCATAAATACCGAATCATCACGTTAAAAATCTTCTTTCTCCGAAATGCGCTCTCGCCGTGCATAACTTCTTCTTCGATGCTTTTTGTTCCAACTACTTTCGACACGAGCAGACAGGTCGCAATTGCTGCGATCGGCATCATAACAGAGTTTGTCAGAAAATCAAAGAAATCCAGAAACTGCATTCCGATCAGCTTTACCCAGGACAACGGACCGTATCCCATACAGGATAAAGTCCCCAGACCCAGCATGATCACGCCAACCAAAACAACTGCCTTCCTGCGTCCCCAGTGAAGCTCATCCTCAAAGGTAGACACTGCACTCTCTGTCAGTGCAATCGAGCTTGTGATCGCTGCAAATAACACGAGTACGAAGAATAAAATTCCAGCTACTGTTCCAAATCCCATGCTTGCAAACACTTTCGGAATCGTAATAAACATCAGCGCAGGTCCTGCCTGCAGCGTCTCTGGATCTCCGCCGGAAAAGGCAAATACTGCCGGGATGATCATCAGGCCCGCCATAATTGCGATGGCTGTATCGAATACTTCTACATTTCTCGTCGAATCCTCAATCGAAACATCTTTTTTCATATAGGATCCAAACGTGATCAAAATTCCCATAGCAATCGACAGGGAATAAAACATCTGTCCCATCGCCGCAACCACAGTCATCCAGGAAAAATTCTTCACATTCGGTACCAGAAAATATTTCACACCTTCCAGTGCGCCCGGACGCGTTACCGAATAAATTGCAATAATCACGGACAACACGATCAGAATCGGCATCATGAATTTCGATACGCGCTCGATTCCGTTACGCACACCCGCATAAATGATCGCCAGCGTAAACAGTGCAAATACCGTAAAACAGATTTCCGTAGATGCTCCGTTTGAAATAAAATCGGAAAAATAGCCGTCTGCTGCCAGCTTCTGACCATTTCCTTTGATATATTCAACCAGATATTTGATGACCCAGCCACCGATTACGGAATAATACGGTACGATCAGCACAGGAATGATCGCATTGATCCAGCCGCCTGCAGACAGCCATTTCGATTTGCCGAAAGAGGAAAAGGCTCCGACCGGGCTCTTTTTCGTCATGCGCCCAATCGCGGTTTCCGCTACAATCATGGTATAGCCGAAGGTCAACGCCAGCAAAATATAAATCAGCAGGAAAATGCCGCCTCCGTACTTTGCTGCCAGATACGGAAATCTCCAGATATTTCCCAGCCCTACAGATGCTCCCGCAGCCGACAGGACATATCCGAGTTTGCCGGAAAAGCTGCTTCTTTTGTTATGTTCCATTTTCAGTCTCTCTCCTTTTTGTGAAATACGTTTTTACTATACCATACTTTCATCAAAAAGGATTCCTAAATTTTCGGAGTATTTTTATGCAGCTTTTTTCATTTGTTATTCCTCATCAGCGTAAGTGATTTTGCTTTAAATTAAAATTTGTGTTTACAGTCCCGATAATGTTCTCATAACCAGATCAACATCTTTATTTTCAAGTTCTTGAATGATATGCAAATATGTTTTTTGTGTTGTCGTCATGCTGGCATGTCCCAGGCGCCTGGCAACACTGGCAATGGATACACCCGCAAACAGCAAAAGTGACGCATGCGTATGTCTCAGACCATGAATTGAAATTTCAGAAATACCACATGCCTTGCAGTGTCTGGTTAGCACATCATTAACCGTAGAATTATAAATTTTTTTATCTCCGACAAAAATCGGTTGATCTTCTGGCAGGTTCTTTGTTAATTCAGAAAATTTTACTACAATCTGCCAGTCAATTTGTATTTTTCTTACAGAAGATTTATTTTTTGTTGGTAAGAACCCACCTTTCCCTTTATAATCCCACGTTTTGCTGACAGATAACGTCTGTCTGGCAAAATCAAAATCTCCGGGAGTAATCGCTAACGCCTCAGAAAAACGCATGCCGGTTTTTGCAACCAATAAAATAAACCAATCCCAGTTCACTGCTTCTTTAATATCTAAATGTGCAATCAATGTATGAAGCTCAAACTGATTCAAATATTTTATTTTTTTAACTCCCGGCGATTTTCCTTTAATGATCGCCTTTCTGGTTGGATCGCGTTCGATCATCCCTTCGTCTACTGCATCCAGTACTGCCCCTTTCAACTGATGATGGAAATCCAATGTAGTCTGTTTTTCATGATTTTTCGCATAATCATTCAACAATTTTTGATACGCAGTTCTCGTAAGTTCATACACTTTTAATTCCGGTGCCAGTTTTTCTACCCATTTCTGCGTCATCAAATATTTGTCCAACGTTGCTTCTCTGATTGCTCCCTTTTTGTATACGTCAATCCACTGTCTGTAATACTCATAAAATAATTGTGCATTTTCTACAGGCTGTTGCATAAGTTTTTTCCTTTCTCGAAATCACTTACGCTGATATAAACAATTATTCTCTCGTATTTCTTATCCTGCAATCGTCAGTAATGGCTTAATCTCCTCATCCAGTGTTTTTCTTAATTCTGCCATACACTGGGTATAATATCTGAATTTAGGCAATGCTTTTTCATGTACATCCTTATAACTCTGATAATCAATCGTTGCTTTAATCACACTCTCATTCGGGATCTCACCATTCCGATAATGCAGTGCAGCATACATCACATCATCTTTAGAAGCATACCAGGTAACACAAAAATCTGAGATCACTTTATTGATGCAATCAAGTTTCATATTTTCAACAATATTTAAAATAGACTGCCCTTTATACTTATTCTCATCCTGAGCTATCTCATTGATCAACTGAAGCATAATTTCTGCTACTTTGGGATTATCTTTCTGCATTTCTTCAACATATTGTTTTACTTCTTCAATTTGTTTCTGTCTTTCTTCAGGTGTAATAACTTCCGCTTCTTCGCTTGGTGTTACGATATTCTGAATCAGATTGATGATATACTCATAATCAATTTTGGTGCTGCTGTATGCCATCAATTCATAATCCAAATCTACCGTATCATCTTCCTGATGCTCCTTATCCGAATCGTCTTCCGCTTCTGCAAGTTTGATCTCTTCCAATGCATTTTTATAAACACCGGCATACTTATCATACTCTTCTTCTGTAATTCCATAATCATCCAACATACTATCTTCATATTGCGTAAAAGATTTGAGCTGCGCAAACAAATGATCAAAGGTCTGGAACATCTTAACAAATACTTTTTTCTCTTTTATAGACATTGGTGTGACCTTTTCCGGTGTCTCGGCAGATACTTTCAATGCTGCCAACGCCTTCCGAAATGCCGGTTCAATTTCTTCCCATTCAGCTACCAGTGCTTTCTCTGTACTCCCTGCAGAATACAATTTTACGGCATTATCCACACTTTCTTTAAATAATTTAGGTGCCTGAAAAGTTACAATCTGTCCATAGGTTTTATTTTTGTCAAAAATACGATTTGTCCTTGAAAATGCCTGAATCAAATCATGCGGTCCCATCGGTTGTCTGTCAATAAATATTGTAGACATACACGGCGCATCAAAACCTGTCAGCAAACGATCTACCACAATTACCAGATCCAGCTGTTCATTCCTTCTCTTGAATTTTGCATCTTTTCGTGCTAATCGTTTATTCAGGTTTCCATTATATCCCTGAATCTGTGAAAGCTCATACTTTGTACCAAACATTTCATTATAATCATTTAAAGATTTCTGCATCTTCTCCTGATTGACATGTGATCCTTCTTCATTTTCTGTTACCGAATATGTGATGGCAAACTTCGGAAAATCCGGAAGAACCTGTTTGATTTTTTCATCAATTACAAGCGACGTTTCACCACTTTTAACTTTACACAAAAGCTCATAATATTTCTGTGCCAGCTGAATCGAGCTTGTTGTAAGAAGTCCTTCATACGTCTTCCCTTTTCCATTCTGAAATCCCAATTTATAAAAAGACTTATTGAGAATAATATCCAACACTTTCAGCATATGAGTTTCATTATCATATACGCTGGCATTTGTCTCATCCTCAAGATTTTTTGCTCCATTATGCTCTACCTGAAATCCAAGCACAGCATTATCATGAATCGCATTTTGAATCGTATATTTATGAAGACGTTTTCCATATAATTCTTCTGTAGTACGAGCTAAATCCCCCATCTGTGGATACGGATTTTCAGCAAACCTGGGTGTTCCTGTAAATCCATACCAAAGTGATCTTCCAAAAAATTTTTCCAGTTCTCTTTTGGTCTTTGGTGTAACCGCTCTGTGACACTCATCTACTACAAATGCAATTTTCAGATTCTTGATCTTGCTATATTCTGTTGTTCCTTCCTGAAGTCTTTTACTAATCAGGATCTGCATTTTCTGAATCGTAGTAACGATCACCTGCCGATCACTGGATTTTAGTTTTTTCTTCAGATCATTCACATTATCAGTCTCATCCACATCTACCAGATCATTATTTGCATATGCCTGAAATGCCATGGTTGTCTGTGCGTCCAGATCTTTTCGATCAATCAGAAAAATTGCTTTATCGATCGCCGGAATATCCATAAGCAAATTTCTGGTTGCTTTGTAAGAAGTCAGCGTCTTTCCGGAACCTGTTGTATGCCATACATACCCGGATTTTCCTGTCCTCGAAGCCTCCCTTATAGATTCAATTGCATGAATCTGATATGGACGAAGTAAAATCAACCTTTTTGCATCTTCATCTAAAACCGTATACCGGGCTATCATTTCATGCGCTTGTGGAATGCGCAGGACACTCTTGGCAAAATCGATATAATCGGATACAGGATTATTCTCTGTATCAACCCAGCCGCTCATAAATTTCGGATTCAGTTCCGTATCACCTGCCGCTGCAAAGTATTTCGTATCTACTCCATTACTGACCACAAACATCTGAACTGCAGAAAAAATTCCAGTAAATTTTCCCTCACTGATATACTTTTTTATCTGCCAGAAAGCATCCATATATGAATGCTGACGATTTTTCAGTTCAATATGTATCATCGGAAGCCCGTTAATCATTAGCGTAACATCAAATCTTCTGTCCCTTTCCGCTATACTCTCTTCATCGTCTGACTTTAATGCACTGTACTGATTGATTACCTCATAAACACTGCTTCCCCCCGCAATGTGTTCATGATTCATCACAACTAAATGCAGCCTTTCCGTATCTCGTTGTACATGAACCATCACTTTTCCATTTTCACCAACCAACCACTCACCTGCCTTATAAAAAGAAGAAAACTGCAACTGATTCTTCACCTGTTCAAACTCTGCATCCGACAAAGCTTCTCCATTCAGGCGATCTTTATTATTCTGTTCCAGAATATACTTGAAATTTTTCCAAAGATCGTCCTCCGTCTTTAAATCTTCCCGGTAAGTCCACTGAGACTCTCCATAAATCAATTGCTCTATTAACTTTTTTTCGATTATTTTCTCCAATTCTGGCATTTCCGTTCTCCTTTTACGTTTATTAGAGTTTTTTTGTTTGGTTGAACGTGCATATATGATAAAAATACTTCTGCTGGTGAAGGGTGATAAGGTGGTCGAGGTTCTGAAAATATTCTCCAATCAGTTTCTGTTCTTCATGATTAGGGCAGTCAATCATAAGGGATGTAACTATACTTCCCGAAAGATTACCCTGTCCTCCCTGAAGGTATGTGCCAATGATATTTTCCTTACTTTTTCTAAGCCATTGCATGATAAAAGCAGCATCATAATTCTCATGAGGTTTGATATCTAAAATAGCTTGGTTAATCGCTCCATCTAGCCGTGCAAGCCCTGTCTCACCACTTGTAGCACCATAAAGCGCATATAGAATGTCCCCTTTATTGACCATCTTTGCCGAAGAATTTTTCAAGCCTTCGTCTGTTAAAAAGAGTTCTGTTGAATCACTGTTAACTTCTGCGGATCTGATAAACGGAATATCTCCTCCATAATATTCTGACTTCCCTGCTGTAGGTGTTCCTCCAGAGTACGAATCAGATATTTCCCCCAACTTACGCTGTTCCCAAGCGAAAATGACTTCCGTATGCAAGCCAACATGACTTACGCTGGTGAAGAGTGATGAGATGGTCAAGGGAATCAAAATATGCACCTATCTTCTTCTGTTCGCCTAAAGATGGCATCTTCATTTCGCACTGAATAAGCTTATCATAATAAAAATAAAGACGCACACTTCCTTCCTGTAATCTTTCAATCCATTTTGGAAAATGCTCAGACTTAAACCAATGCCAAAGGAATCTATCGTCAACATAATCAGCTGTCTGAAATACCTCGTAAAGCGAGCTAACTATTACATTTTCAGTGCCTGTATAGTATCCAATCGAGCCAACATTTATTCTGGCAGGATTATATGCAAATGAATTCGGAGGGACAATATTATAGGCTTTTGTATCAACATCTGCCATATATCCAAAGTCATCATGTGCTTCTTTTTGAGAAATAAAGCCTCTATCGTTTGTTACTGCATAGCACTCTAAATCGAGCCCTTCTCTATTTTTTACAGCTACATTTTCAACGAACTCCGAGAACTTACGCTGTTCCCAAACATATGGATCATATTCTTTCTCTCACCATCATCAAAGCGTAACCAAGTAGATTTTGACCTTGCCATTTCGTCCAATCAAGCCGGTCTGGGTCATGCATTGATAAACCAATCCCCCATATCCGATCTTTCACTGCACACTCTGCCAGAATTGCTTTTCCCGTTTTTTTCAATTTTTCCCGCAATTCAGAATTTTGTGAGAACTTCGCCAAGAGTCCCTCATAAACAATAATCTGTCGAACACCATTCCACATATTTTCGTCATATCCAGTCACATTCCTTCCAAAAGCCTTGATCTTCGCACAGTCCTCCGTAGCAAGAATCTGCTTTGCAACCTTATCATCCTTAAAGCATACTGCCTTACTGTACATCATATACTGTTCCATTGAAGAATACCCAATACCATTAATAGAAAACGTAGATGGATACCAGTTACTCAGGTATCCATTTTCTTCATTTTCGTTATGAAAACAAACTATTGCCATTATACCACCCCAACTTTTTTCACTGCCAAATCAAGTTCCAGGTCATGAAGTCCTGTATAAGCTTTTTTCAAAAAGGAAACCGGAATTTTTCTAACTACCTCCGCACTCGGTAAGTTATAATACCACTGATAATAGGCATAGAATTCACCAATCCAAAATGGCATGAATCCTTCCAGCGCATTGCCATCTCTCAAATGATAGTTTTCTGTTTTATTAAAATAATTCCAAAGATCCTTTGCATCCATCGTATTGACATAAGCTTGGGCTTCATCAATACTTTTTCTTGTTTTACTTGCCATATAAGTATTGATAAATTCCTCCGTATCCTTATCAGGATACGTCTGTGCAATAAAATCAAAGAGCTTTCCTTGATTTTCTACCACATCATTTAAATACTCCTCTGCGTATGCTCGCATTATCATCACCTCAAAATAAAGTACTGAATACTTTTGTAACCTTATTTGCATCAGAGTCAACAAGATCACGCATATTTTTTCTAGCCATCACGTCTCTCTGATTATATCTATCATTAAACTCAGCATATGGAACAATACGCAAGTCATCGCTCTTCTCCGTCAGATTCGCATACGCTTTTTCTGATTTGATGCAATACTGGATTCCCAAACCACCCAGTGAAAGAAGTTCTTCAAGAATATCGATATCAATATTATCCCGAACAAACTCCTTCGCAATATAAAAATAAGACGCATTTGCTCTCCACCCTCGAATAACGTCATATTCGTTTGTATCTACTCCATATTTTTCAATAAACTTTGCTGCAAGCATGCGATATCGTTTAGAATCCGCTGCATCCCTATGCTTCATCAATTCAGCAAGCCATGAAAGTACATCCTTCTGCTGAAAATCTAAAATTATTAATCCATCTGTTTCAAGTTCGTACTTGTGAACCCAGCCATTTATCTCATTTGGTCGACAAACCGCCCACTCTTTAGCAAGTTCAATACTTTCTGTAAGATAAAAACCTTTTCCATAATCGTGTTTTTCATCCCCACCACCGTATTTCGGCACGACAACCCGGTCCGGAGTCCCGTGATAAAGAATTATTTTTCCCATTTTCTACGTTCCTCCCTTATACAAACATCTTTTCAAGCATAAATTTCTTGATATTTTGGAGATTTTCTAACTCTCGCTGGTGAAGAGTGATGAGGTGGTCGAGGTTCTTAAAATAGTCACTTATTTTTTGTTGTTCTTCTACAGATGGAAGCGTTAGTGTCACTCCAAAATACCCTTCTGTTGTCATACCTGTGAGAGCAGTTTGTGTCGATACGCTGACAAGATATTTTCTTATGTCGTGAAGATAATTTAATTCCAACGTTGCCACATGAGAATTGACAATATTTTTATCCAATTTTACTCTTCTTGTATGCCATGCAAACGCACTGCCTGCGCCATTTTTCCCCACGCAAACTGTTCTTGCAATCCCTTCCGGTACAAGTGACGATTCTCCATAGAGAATATCGTTTTCGTCTAATATGAACTTGTCATCATTGACTGGCCCTAATCGATAAATTTCTCCATCGAAAATGTCTCTGTCATATATATTCCCAACGCCAATTACGTTAGTGCCTTCGCCATAATCTTCTTTACTAATATAGATCCCTGCATTATGGTCAATAACCAAATCTCCCAACTTACGCTGTTCCCAATCATCAGTAAATCCTGAAAATCGAATTTCTGGAACTTTTTTCCCATTTTGCGGAAACATTTTTTGAAGCATATATTTTTTCAGCCTTTTTGTTTCATCACACTTTCGCTGGTGAAGAGTGATGAGGTTGTCGAAGTTCTCAAAATACTCTCCAATTTTAATTCTTTCATTAACATTTTGCGGTAAAGCCAAATCAATATTTTTTAATTCAGTTTCAGTCATCGTAGGAACTGCACCACCAATTTTCACAGCAGCAATCTGTTTTTGAACTGGTGAAGAAGTTAATACCACAGATAATATCTTTTGCAAATTTGATTCAACTTTAATTACAACCACCTGTGGATTTACTGTGCAATCTTCTTCAATACCAGTAACTAAAGCACTTTTACCAAGTGTAGAACCAGTTTTCACAAATAAAATATTTCCCTTTTGAACCATTATCTCAGGAGACTCATTATATTTTTCTCTCGTAATGTATGTATTTTTTACTCCAATTGTTAATTGATTATCAACTATATTTGTTGGACTGAATGTAAGAATTCCACCAGCTTCTTTAGTTATAATATCTTTTTCAGTATATCCTCTAAAGCCAATTCGTCCATTCATCTTACAAATATCCCCCAACTTACGCTGTTCCCAATCATCCTGATATCCTTTAAATCTAATTATAGGTTTTGCCATATCCATTACCTCTCCATCCTTCCAATCAGCTCATTTAATGAAGACATAATAGCCTCATCTGATGATGTCAGCTCTTTTAAAAGGGATACAAATTCTCCATGCACCTGTTTCAGCTCATCATCCGTTTTTTCCATATCTTTTAAAAGTGCATCAAGATCGATTTCTTCTTCTTTCTCAAAATTATCAACATATCGCGGGATATTCAAATTGAAATCATTTTTTTCGATCTCGTCAAAGCTTGCTACAACTGCTTCTCCTTCTACAGTTTCTCTCTTGCTGTATAATGCAAGCACTTCATCAATATGGGCATCCGTCATCTCGTTTTGTTTTTTGCCTTTATTAAATTTCTTAGAGGCATCAATAAACAGTACATCCCGTCCATCTCTGTGTTTCTTTAACACAATAATACAAGTCGGAATGGACGTATTATAAAATAAGTTTGCCGGAAGACCGATTACCGCGTAAATATTGCCGGAGCGCAACAATTTCTCTCTGATTTTTCCCTCTGCTGCTCCTCTGAAAAGGACGCCATGCGGAAGCACAATTGCCATTGTCCCACTGCTTTTCAAATGATACAATCCATGCAGTAAAAAAGCATAATCTGCTTTTGATTTTGGTGCCAGTACACCATAATCACTGAAACGCTCATCCTGTAAAAATCCTGCCGCCGCGCTCCATTTTGCAGAATAGGGCGGATTCATAAGAACCATATCAAAATCCGTTTCTTCTCCAGTCGGCCAGTCTCCATCCAGTGTATCACCGTTTCTAAGCTTTTGGTTCTCCGCTGCAATTCCATGTAAAAACATGTTCATTCTTGCCAAATTATATGTCGATGTATTCAATTCCTGTCCGTAATACTTAATATACTTTGGCTTAGCCGCATACTTTTTTGCATTTAATAGGAGCGATCCTGATCCCATACACGGATCATACACAGACAGTCCAATCTTATCTTCCTGTCCCGAAATAGCGATTCGTGTCAGGATTTTCGATACAGCTTGGGGCGTATAGAATTCTCCTGCTTTCTTTCCAGTTTCAGATGCAAACTGCCCAATCAGATATTCATATGCATTCCCAAGTATTTCTGCATCTGAATTCAGTAAATCAGCTTTATCAATTTCTTTTATAAGACTGGCAACTGTATCGCTCTGTTTCTGATCTCCTGTACCCAATCGATTGGAATATAAATCAATATCAGCAAACAAATCAGCAAAAATAGGATCACTCTGCTCAATATTGTTGAAGCCTTTTTGCAACTGCTCCCGGTTAAAAGAATTATTTCTTGCTTCCTCTGCAAAATGCGTATATGTAAGCTCTGGTTCCATCATATAATGGCATTCTTCTGCAAGCTGTTTTTTTAATTCTTCTGAACTTTCTTCGTCATTCAGTGCCTCTTTGTATGCCTCTACTGCATCCTTCAGTGTAGATGGTTTTTCATCGTAAAGCAGATCATATACCTTGATCAGGAAGGAATCAGAAAGATATTTATAAAACACTATCCCCAGCAGATAATCTTTATACTCATTTGCGTCCATTTTTGAACGCAAGATGTCTGCCCCACTCCATAATACACTAATCAGATCTTTACTATTTTCAATTTCTGTCATTTTCTTTCCCTCACATGCGTTTTATCTCTCAAACGTTTTACTTTTTATGATGCCAGAGTCGAAAGAGCTAAGCTCACTTGAGCTTCCTCATAGATAAGTGAAAGTCTTTTTATCCGACATCTTTTTATCATTGTAGCACATTCCCTGTTCCTTGTCAGGAAACAAAAATGCAGTGCTGTATAACACACTGCATTTTTTCTTTCCAAAATACATTTTTACTTTTCCACGATCACCGGTGCAGACAAAATACCTACCTTCTGCAGCACATATTCCTCCGACCAGTCATCATCCTGTGTGCGCCAGCTGCCGGGATTCAGGAATCTGTCATCCTCTCCAACCATATGGACTGCGCCAAAGGTATTGACGCGGTTTCCAAACAACACCAGATCGATCGAATCAGCCTGTCCAACTTCCAGATCATAGGGTGCAAATGTCGTTTCACCCAACCGTTTTCCATCCTTTTCAACTGCAACGAGTGCGCCGCGATAATGAGGAATATGTACAACAGCGCCATTTGCTCCGATCGATACCGGCAGATGATAGGTAATATTCCCACCATAAAAAGGAAGTCCCTGGGGTACGATATTCCCAAAGCTTAACGCTCTGACAGGTGCTGTCACAACACCGGCTCTACCTTCGATACGCACGCCAAAATCACCGAGGAGATAACACCATTCGAGACCGATTCTGTGCGTGAAAGGAACTGTCGCTTCCACTATATTTGTGCCTTTCTGAAGTGTGCCGATTTCGATCGTCCCGATACAGTGATCCGTATACCAGCCGGACACCTTTTCGTTCACTGTTTTCCCATTCAGTTTTACAGATGCATGCTCCGCTTCTTCCAGTGCCAAACGTACCGGTACTTCCACTTCACTTTCTATCGTAAAGCGAAGTGTCGCAAAATGTTCCGTCTTTTCCTCCGGCAATACCCATGGCTGGGTAACTTCTCCGCCGCGCGCCGGGAAACCGAGCTGACTGCGCAGGACATTGTCTGCCCGCAGCAGCTCCTGTGCAGGCTGATATTCTCCGTCGTCCATACAAAATTCCGCACGATTCAAAAGAAGAACGTTCGGCTCACTTAAAGTAACAGCAACACGATTCGGAAGGGCTTTCGGCGCTGCGCCGGACGCAAGGAGCTGTTCCCGGAGGGCTGCAGCTAAAGCAGAATCGCCGCATGCTGCGCAGCTTTCTGCCGTGCTGGATGCGCCAGATACCGCCTGCATCGCGCCAGGCACGCCAGTTGCTTGTGTTGCATCGTTCGCATCAGCCGCCTGCACGCTGCCGCTCGTCTCGCCCACCGGCATCAGCTTTAACAGCAAGCTGCTCTGATTATAAAAGATATGATTTACAACCGTCTGCGCCCCTCTTTTTGCTGTCTTCACATCCCGGATTCTTCCGGTCATGGTATCGTATTCTTTCACCGTGAACCTGCCGTTTAACACGATGTTCACAGGATCCTTTTTCACAAAATCCGGATTTCCTGCAGGCTCTCCCACTGCAATAAACAGCCAGCTGCAGTCCTGATCTATGCGCAGCTGATAGATGTAATGGTTTGTCAGGCTGCCCGTCTCATTTTCCAGGCGCAGTGTGCGATACGGCTCAACCGCTTCCAAAAGCGCCGCTTTTTCAAAGACGATCTGTCTGGAAAGGGCTGCAAGCTCTGCTCCATCGTTACTGGGCACTGCATCGGTCATAGTCGGTGCTTCTCCCATCAGGATCAGCTTACCGCCCGCTCTTGCAAAGGTTTTCAAACGTTCTATTGTCGTACTGCGCAGCGTTTCACAGCCGGGAATGATAACAGCATCATAGGACATTCCACCGACCTTCAGCGGGTTTCCTGCTTCCGTACACAAATCAGGCAGAAGCGATTCATCCAGAAAGTCAAAGTCACAGCTGCCAAACAACAGCCAGCGGGTCACATTCTGGAACCGTTCCTCCATCTGCTCCCGAATCGATCCGGTCTGGGACTCCGGTCCCCAGTGAAGCCAGTAGCTTTCGATTGGATGGATGACGCCGACACGCACAGCTGCCTTCCCACGTGTCATGGCTGTGTTTACTCTTGCAAAATGATCTTCAACTGTTTTATATTCCTTACACCACGGCGACTGATAATTGATGCTCGCCGGATAATCACGCTTTGCCTCCCCCTTCATAGAAACCCAGGACAGATGCGGCACACGCAGTGTAATGCCCAGCGCCGCCTGCCAGTCTCCCTGCAGCTTATGGCGTCTGAAATCAAAGCTCCAGCTCGTTACACCATAAAGCTCGCTCATTACGCCTTCACGCCCAAACTGATGAGATGCAGACTGTGCCTGCTTTGCCGTCGTGTATTCATGGCTGTCACACAGCATGTCGATACCGGGCAGTTCAAAGCTTCTGTACGCACGCATCGCCTCGCCCAGTGCTGCAGTCTGACTGCGCAGTGTGGGCTCTTCCATCATATGTCCGGTCAGCGCGATATTATGCTTTTTGCACCATGCTCCCACATTGTCTGCAAACGCGCGGGTAAAACGCTCCGTCACATGATCATGATAATGATACCGGATCGTGGAAACGCTTCTGTCTGCTTTTTCCCAAATCAGCTCAGGGAGCTTTTCCAGAATATCCTCCTGATACATTTCCTGATAGGTCTGAGCAAAATCCTCTGTCCAGGGCAGGATCACATCCCGTTTTTCCTGCGGAAACTGCAAAAGTGTTTTATGAGAGAACTGCGGCTCATCCGTAAAGATCGTCGGCACAGTTTTTCCAAACTCGCCCCCGATCTCCCTTGCGTAAGCCTCGTGGGTGATTTCCAGGAAACGATCCATTGCCGCTTTGTCCAGCGTATTTACATAGGTCTGATGGTTGTACCAGGTGCTCGGCAGCGGGCGTTCCAGATAAGCATACCAGCAGGTTCCCTGGGGCTGCATGCCTTCCTCCAGTTTTTTACAGGAAACCAGATAACCCTTTTCGTCCAGAACGACATCGTAAACCTCAAGCAGCCTGCCATTTAAGGTTCTTGCTGCTCTCGCACTGGAATCTGTCTGCAGCTGTGCCTCTTCCCCTGCTTCATAAGGCTTGTTTGTAAACAGAAGATACTGCGCACGGTATTTTTCCTCCTTCGTCACAAGACCTCCCGCAAATCCGGATGGCCAACGATCCTCATCATACAAATAAACCTGTAGGTTTTCCTGCTTTGCTTTTGCCAGGCAGCCCTTGATCCGATCCATAAATTCCTCGCTTAAATACGGTGTTTCCAGACCGGTACGCGGATGCAGATGTGCACCGCCAAAGCCCATCGACTTTAAGACCTCCATCTGTCTGTCGAGTTCTTTTTGATCCAGCATCGTATTCCACGCCCAAAAGGGAGCTCCCCTATACTCCGCTGTGGGCTGTTTAAACAAGCTGTCTTCCAGTTTCTCTGCCTGATTCTTTTTGTACAGCATTTAACCGCTCCTCCTCTTATGTTTTCCCCTTTATCTTTATCGCTTATTTCTGCTGCATTTTTCTGATCGCTTCCAAAATGGCAGCATACGCTGCTTCCGGACTGCCGCAGGATGAAACTGCGCATTCCATTGGACATAATCCGGTATTTTGACGATTTCGGATGTTCTCTGTCAGTTCGTCTGCTTCTGCAGGTATGTTGTATTCCGTCAAAAGCTCTTTCGCACCCCTGCTCATCACAGGTGCATACACCCCGACTGCTCCAAGCTTCACATATAAAAATGCTGCCGCGCGTCCGACGATTTTATCCGCCGCGTAAAATCCGTTCAAATCCTTCCCCTCCCGGATGCGTGTCAGCAGCGGACGCAGACCTGCTTCCTTACTGGTCAGAAGCTCGTCGCCCCTGCACCAGACACAGGTATAATTTCCCTGTGCAAAAGTTTCCTTTGCTTTCTTCATTGCCTGATTCATCTCTGCTGTTCCTCCCCTGCCTCTTTGCTCAAGAGGCATACCATTTCTATATGTGCGTCATTGTCCAAACTCAAGCTCATATCTTCCGCAATGATTGGAGCTTGAGCTGGTTTTCCGTATCCTCGATTTTATCATACATCTTGTAAAGCCGGTCATCAAGGTCTGCTTAGCGTTTCATGTAGTGCTTATCATCCGGGTCGAGGGAATCAATCTCCTTCATCAGTCGTGCCTTTACGGAATAACTCTGCCGAAGCTGCTTTTCATGCGCCGCGATCTCCTGCTCAATGGCAGAGATATCCACCTTCATGCTGATCTTTTCCTGCATCATGGCGGCGAACTTCGGATTGCTTACCAGCTTTACGATAACCTCTACAACAGTGCTGTCCGGCAGCTCTTCATTTTTTCTCAGGGTGCTGCGGTAAAGCGCACTGGTGTACTGGGTACCACGATCGTAGTGAAGCACTGCACCTCGAATAAGCGTTACAGCGGCTTTTGAAAAATCTGTATTGATTTTTCTGCGCGAGGTGCTATAATCGGTATATACCGAAAACAAGAGGAGGAAAGCGTCCATGCCAAGACCGCCACGGTGCCGTCGGATTTGCGGAATACCAAAGATCGATGCATTCTACCCCAGCGGATGTGAGGATGCCGAGCCGATCCTGCTGACGCTGGACGAGTACGAGGTCATTCGGCTGGTTGATCTGGAGCGGCAAACCCACGAGCAGTGTGCCGCACAGATGGATATTTCCCGCTCTACCGTGCAGGAAATTTGTGAAAGCGCACGGCGCAAGATCGCAGCGTGTCTTGTCCACGGGAAGCCGCTGCACATCACCGGAGGAAACTACCGCATCTGCGGAGGACAGGAGGCAGCCCGCTGCGGCCGCTGCGGCCGGATGCAGAGAGCTAACGCAGAAAAATCCAACAAAAATTGCAAAGGAGATTCCATTATGAAAATTGCAGTTACCTATGAAAACGGTCAAATTTTTCAGCATTTCGGTCACACAGAACAGTTCAAGCTTTATGAAGCTGCGGACGGCCAAATTGTTCATGCGGAAGTTGTTGATACCAACGGCAGCGGTCACGGTGCACTGGCAGGCTTTCTGATGCAGCACGGCGTGGACACTTTGATTTGCGGAGGCATCGGCGGCGGTGCACAGGCGGCTCTGGCCGAAGCGGGCATCAAGCTCTACGGCGGTGTCAGCGGAGACGCTGACGCGGCGGTAAACGCATTGCTCAGCGGAAATCTGGGCTACAATCCCAATGTTCACTGTGACCACCATGACCATGCGCACGGCGAGGCTGGTCACACCTGCGGTGACCACGGCTGCGGCAAGCATAGCTGCCATTGATATGGAACGCACACTGACACAACTTCCGTTCTGGTCATCCTTGGCCGAACACGAAATGGAGACGCTGCGCCGAAGTGCCTTTGTCCGCCCTTATGAAAAAGGTGCGTTCGTACACAGCAGCGACAACGAATGTCTTGGAATGATGTTCGTCCTTTCCGGCGAGATCCGCACCTATCTTCTCTCTGCTGAGGGGCGGGAGGTAACGCTGTTCCGCCTGTATCCGGGCGAACTATGCGTGCTTTCCGCCTCCTGCGTGATCAGTCAGATCACCTTTGATACGCAAATGACTGCCGGAATGGATACGGACGTTCTGATTATCCCTGCAAATGTCATTGCTGCACTCAAGGAGAAAAATCTCCATGTCCGCTGTTTTCTCTATGAACTGGCAACGAAACGGTTTTCTGATGTGATGTGGGCGATGCAGCAGATCATGTTCAAGGGATTGGATCGGCGGCTGGCAGAATTTCTCCTTACTGAAGCGGAGCGTACCGGCTCCGACACGATACGCATGACCCATGAGCAGATTGCCCAGCACATCAGCTCGGCACGGGAGGCAGTGGCACGGATGCTCAAAAGCTTCTCGGAGGACGGACTGGTGGAGCTGAAGCGTGGTGCAATCACGCTGCGGGATAAGAACAGACTGAATCGTCTAAAATAAAAAGGAATGTGACTTCGTCACAGAAGAAAATCATAGATTTGCTACAATAAAAGCAAAAAAAAGGAAGGAGTATCCACCATGAAAGAAACGAAATACGCAGGAACTCAAACCGAAAAAAACCTGATGGCTGCCTTTGCCGGTGAGTCCGAGGCACGCAACAAGTACACCTATTTTGCATCCAAGGCCAAGAAGGAAGGCTTTGAGCAAATCGCGGCACTGTTCCTCAAAACCGCTGATAATGAGAAGGAACACGCCAAGCTGTGGTTCAAAGAACTGAACGGCATTGGCGACACCGCAGAAAACCTTCTCTCCGCCGCTGAGGGTGAGAACTACGAGTGGACGGATATGTACGACGGCTTTGCCAAAACTGCCGATGAGGAAGGCTTTCATGAGCTGGCGCAGCGCTTCCGCCTGGTCGCCGCCATTGAAAAGCACCACGAGGAGCGATACCGCGCCCTGCTGCACAATGTTGAGACAGCGCAGGTCTTTGCCAAGAGCGAGGTCAAGGTGTGGGAGTGCCGCAACTGCGGTCACATCGTCGTTGGGGAGAAAGCCCCGGAAGTCTGCCCCGCCTGCAACCATCCCCAGAGCTACTTTGAAATTCACGCGGAAAATTATTAAAGAAAAGGAGAATCATCATGGAGCAGAAGTTTTACCTTTGCAAGCATTGCGGTAATATCATTACCAAAATCAAGGACATCGGCGTTCCCGTCATCTGCTGCGACGAGCCGATGAGCGAGATCGTTCCCGGCACCACCGATGCCGCCGTGGAGAAGCATGTCCCCGTCTGGACGGTGGAAAACGATATCGTCCATGTCAAGGTCGGCTCCGTGGAGCATCCCATGCTGCCGGAGCACTACATCGAGTGGGTATCTCTCCAGACCAAGCAGGGCAATCAGCGCAAGGAACTGCATCCCGGCGAGAAGCCGGAGGTCTGCTTCGCTCTCTGCGAGGGCGATGAAGTCGAAGCGGTCTACGCCTATTGCAACCTCCATAGTCTGTGGAAAGCGTGATTCATCTTTCAAAAATCCGGTGCTTTTTTGAGCACCGGATTTTTTTATCAATGTGACCTCGTCACAGAAAAATGCTTTGCCCTGCGGTATGATAAATCCACAATCAAGAAACAGGAAAGAGGTGGCGAACATGAAAATCAAGCTCAATCCCGATCCGGAGATTGTCAATACCATCAGAGAAGGACTCAAGCGCACCGGCGGATACTGTCCCTGCCGCAGGGAGCACACAGAGGCAACCAAGTGTATGTGTCAGGAGTTTAAGAATCAAATTGCAGATCCCGGCTTCGAGGGATTTTGCCACTGTATGCTCTATTACAAATCCTTGAAGAATTAAGGGAGGAATGCTATGCTGCTGGGTCTGATCGTTATGGTGCTCTACAAGCCCCGCACATGGTGTGCCTTTTGCCCGATGGGAACCATGACACAGGGTATTTGCAAGCTGAAAGACAAAGAATAATTAGAGATAACAGAAAGGAGTCTTTCTCATGGCTGAACTGAAAATTACTGCTGCAAATTTTGAAAATGAGGTACTGCGTTCCGACAAACCCGTTTTGCTGGATTTCTACGCAGACTGGTGCGGGCCGTGTAAAATGCTCGCTCCCATACTGCATGAGCTTGCCGAAGAAAAAAGCGGCACACTCAAGGTGGGCAAGGTCAATGTGGATGAACAAATGGATCTGGCAATACGTTTTCAGGTATCCAACATCCCGATGCTGGTCGTATTCAAGGATGGGAAACCTGTTGCCAAATCGGTTGGCTATCGGACTAAGTCGGAGATCGCCGCAATGATGGAGGGCGCAAGATGAAAGTTGTGATCGTAGGCGGTGTGGCGGGCGGTGCTTCTGCCGCCGCCCGCATCCGCCGTTTGGATGAACACGCTCAGATCATCATGATCGAGCGCAGCGGCTATGTGTCCTATGCCAACTGCGGCCTTCCGTATTATGTGGGTGGTGTGATCAAAGAGCAAGAAGAACTGACACTGCAAACTCCGGAGAGCTTTTGGGACCGTTTTCGCATTGATGTACGAGTACAGCAGGAAGTAACTGTAATCAATCCCGCAGAGAAAACCGTTACTGTCCACGCACTGGACAGCGAGAAGATCTATATAGAAACCTATGACAAACTGCTTCTTGCCCCCGGCGCAAAGCCGACGGTACCTGCGCTCTCCGGTGTCAGCAGTGAACGTGTTTTCACGCTGCGCACCGTGGAGGATACCCTCCGCATTAGGCGCTTTGTAGAGGATCAGAAGCCGAAAACCGCTGTTTTGGCCGGCGGCGGTTTTATCGGTCTGGAAATGGCGGAAAACCTTGTGGAAATGGGCGTTTCCGTCACCATCGTCCAGCGTCCAAAGCAGCTATTAGCGCCGCTGGATACGGATATGGCGAGCTTTGTCCATGCGGAAATGCGCAGACACGGTGTGGCTCTGCGGTTGGGTGAAACCGTCACCGGATTCCGACAGGACGGAAATTCCGTGCTGACGCTGCTGGAGGATAGTGAGCCGCTGCGCCCCGACATGGTGCTGCTGGCCATCGGCGTCACGCCGGACACTCATCTGGCAAAAGAGGCCGGACTTGACCTGGGCATCCGGGGCAGCATCGCTGTCAACGAGCGAATGGAAACCTCCGTGCCGGATATCTACGCTGTAGGCGATGCCGTAGAGGTCACCCATTTCGTGACCGGCCAGAAAACATTGATCTCGCTGGCGGGGCCCGCCAACAAGCAGGGACGCATTGCCGCCGACAACATCTGCGGCGGAAACAGCCACTTTCACGGCTCTCAGGGTTCGTCTGTTCTGAAATTGTTTAGCTTGACCGCGGCCTCTACGGGGATCAATGAAAAAGCGGCGCAGGCAGCAGAGATTGCTTACGACAGAGTCGTACTTTTCCCGGCATCCCACGCTACTTATTATCCCGGCGCACAGTCTATGGCAATGAAGGTCCTGTATGAAAAAGAAAGCCTGCGGCTGCTCGGTGCGCAGATCGTTGGCAGCGACGGCGTGGACAAGCGCATTGATGTACTGGCAACGGCCATTCGTGCAAAAATGACAGCTCTGGAGCTGACGGAGCTTGACCTTTCCTATGCGCCACCCTATTCCTCTGCCAAAGATCCGGTCAATATGGCCGGTTTTATGATCGAGGATTTGGAAAACAGGAAGGTACGGCAGTTCCATTGGAAAGATGTTGAGGACTTACCTTACGATGGCAGTGCAACGCTGCTGGACGTCCGCACGGCGTGGGAGTATCAGCGGGGCCATCTGGATGGCTTTCGGAACATTCCCTTGGACGATTTGCGGGAGCATTTGGACGAATTAGAGCAGGACAAGCCTGTTTATGTGAATTGTCAGACCGGGCTTCGCAGTTATCTGGCCTGTCGGCTTTTGACGCAGCACGGTTTTACCTGTGCTCATCTCTCCGGCGGATACAGCTTTTATCAGGTCGTAACACAAGAGCGGCAGACAACGCAGAGCACCTATCCCTGTGGAATGGAGAAGCTATGAGTGAAAATCGCAGGTATCAGGAAGTCATGCTGCAATACCGCTGCGCACTGAAAGCACTTGAAAGTCGGTTGGAAAACAAGAAGCACCTGCCGATAAATGCTGAAGTCGACACTGGGCTGAAAGAGTGCGCCGATTCCACCACAGACTCAGAGAATGGAACAGCAAACTGGGACATCTACTGCACCTCTTAACATAATACATCGGATATAAAAGGACAAGCATCCATTTTAGATGCTTGCCCTTTTATATCATCAGCTAAATCATTCCAAAATGCTTCCAGCCGCTCTGTTCCAGAACATAATCCTCGATTTGTCCATAGATTGCCAGTTCTCTTTTATCCTACATCATTTCTTCCACATCAATGTTGATATGTGTTACCGGATTTCTCAGAACTAAGAGGCACACTGTTTCAATCCCCGTTGTCCAGGGGAACTGATCCACAGGGACACACCGCTGCACCTCATAGCCGTTTGCGATGAAAATCTCCAGATCCCGCGCAAGGCTCGTCGGTTTGCAGGAAATGTATACCAGCTTCTCCACCCCATAACCGATGATTCTGGAAAGTGCTTTGGGATGTACGCCATCCCTTGGAGGGTCGAGAATGATAAAGTCCGGTTTTTCTTCGATTTCATCCAGTACCTTTAAAACATCTCCCGCGATAAACTCACAGTTCTCCAGTCCGTTTTGCTTCGCGTTTTCCCGCGCAGCAACAACTGCCTCCTCCACAATCTCCACACCAATGACTTTTTTTGCAACCGGTGCCATCAGCTGCGCGATCGTACCTGTGCCGCTGTAAAGATCGTAAACGATACTGTCCGGCTTTCCCTCTTCCTTTACCAGGCTGCCGACATATTCCCGCGCTGTCTCATACAGCACCTCTGCGCCGCAGGTGTTCGTCTGGAAAAAGGAAAATGTCGAAATTCGAAATTTCAGTCCAAGCAACTCTTCATAAAAATAATCTCTGCCGTACAAAATTTCACTGCTGTCGCACTTGACCGCATCCGACATGGAGTCGTTCGTAATATGCAAAATTCCGGCGAATTTTCCGTTCAACGGAAGGGAAAGCAGTCGCTCTTTCCAGCTTTCCAGATCAACTTCCTGCTGCGTTGTCGTTACAAGCGCTGCAAGGATTTCTCCCGTCCTGGACGCCCTGCGCACCAGCAGATGCCGCAAATATCCCTCATGGGTATAGCGATGATAAAAGGGCGTCTTTTTCTCTTCAAAATAACAAAGTGTCTCCCGCAGGATCGCACTGTAGTCGTCGTCCACAAGACGACAGCCATCCACCGTTACGATATCATAAAAGCTGCCTTTTTTATGCATGCCCAGCGCCAGAGGTCCATCCTTTACCTCGTCTCCGAACGTAAATTCCATCTTATTGCGGTATCCGTAATAAACGGGACTCTGACGGATCGGCTCGATCTGACAGACGCTCTGCTGTTTGGAAAGCACCGGCTCCAACAGCTCCCTGACCTGGTTTTCCTTTATCTTCAGGCTTTCTTCATATGGCATGGAAATATAGCTGCATCCGCCGCAGATATTAAAATGCGGGCAACCGCCGTTTTCAACACCGACAGTTTCTACAGGTGATTTTTCCAGAATTTCCTTTAATCTGCCCTCTCCCTTGCCTTTCCGCACCTTTGTTATAACGACAGAAATCTTCTGTCCCGGCAGCGCACCTTTTACCTCGCAGATTTCTTCACCATCTGCCGCACCTTCCAGCGGCTCCAGCACCACCATTGCGCGGTTCGGGAATTTCACATTCCGCACCACGCCTGTTCTGATCTGTCCTTTTTTCATCTCTCCTCCATTCCACAAACATACTGCCATGCAAAAACATATTTTATTACAAAACGGGATGTCCCCACGAAAAGCGAAATTTCTGATTTTTCCGCTCCCGTAAGAACATCCCGTCATCTCCGGCGTGCGCAACCCTATAAAGTTTTATCTGCACACTTCCAAATCGCGTTCCTGCCGTTCCAAACCAAAAGGTATTCAGACACTCAAAAACCATAATCCGTCTGCTCCTGATGGTATGTCTCCGCGATCCTTAGTCCTCTTTTTTCTCTTCGGAAGCTTCTTTTTCAGGTTCCTCCTTGTCCAGATCCTCGTCCTCAAAATCATCGTCAAAGTCGTCGTCAAAATCTTCCAGATAATCCGGAGTCAGATAACGATATACTGCATAGGCAACTGCTGCCACAGCCGCAACGATGCCGATAATCGCCAGAATCCAGAGAATACAGGTCTTTTTCTCTTCTTTTTTCTTCGCCGCCTCTTTGTACTTCACCGCTTCCAGAATTTCATCCAGCTTTACCATATTATCTTCCATCCTTTCTGCTTGTTTTCATGATTCAATCGTCGTGTTTATCATACCACCCTTTTTTTACTTTTACTATATGAATCCGGAAAATTTATAGTTTTTTCAGTTTTGCAAACGCTGCATACATAATCTTCTGACCAGCTCCGTCGAACTGGATCGTCACCTTGTAATCCCGCGGATCGTCCACGATCTCCGTCACCGTTCCGTCGCCGTATTTTAAGTGCCGCACACGGTCGCCAACACCATATTCCAGCGCTGTAGATTTCACAGAGCCTCTGGAAATTCCGTTCACACCGTTTAAGCTGCCAAGCCCCTGCGCGATAAAAGGCTTTCTGTCCTCTGCGGTTTTTTTCGGCTTCACAACTGCCCTTGGTTTTCCATAGCCGGTAAAGCTGCCGGTTGAAAAGCTTTCCCCGGAAAAGCCTGTTTTGCCTGACGCAGCGAAGCTGCCTTTAGAAGCGTTGCTCCTTGTGTCCGCATTCGACGTGCCAAAGCCGCTATTTCCAAATCCGCAGCCTCCCGTCTTGCTGCGTCCGGTGGAGCCAAAGCCGTTCCATCCGCCTGTGCTCTCGCTCTTTGAGCTGCCGCCTCCAAAGCCGGAAAAACCGGAGAAACCGGAAAATCCTGAAAAACCGCTGGGATCATCCGTCTCTTCTTTTTCAAATGAAAAACGTTTCGATCCTCCTACCCTCTGGTCCAGCAGATTGGCGGGAATTTCCTTAACGAACCGGCTGACCGGATTATACTGCGTCTCTCCACGAATCATACGCTGCTTTGCACAGGTGATCGTAAGTTCCTCCCGCGCACGGGTGATTCCGACATATGCCAGACGACGTTCTTCCTCGATCGCGGTCGGGTCATCGTCCATGATGCTCATATAGCTGGGAAATATGCCATCCTCCATGCCAGCCAGATAAACGACCGGAAACTCCAGTCCCTTTGCGGAATGCAGCGTCATCAGAAGCACTTTATTATTGTCGGATTCCACGCCATCAATATCCGCAACCAGCGCAACCTCCTGCAAAAAGCTGCTCAGCGTCGCATCCTCGTGTGCCGCTTCAAACGCAACCACCTTGGAAATCAATTCGTTGATGTTGGCGATTCTGTCCTCCGCCTCCTCGTCATCCGACTCCTGCAACTCTTTTACATAACCGGTGGATTCTACGATATCATCCAACAACTGTTTTAACGTATAATATTCCAGCTTCGCCCGAAAGGACTGGATCAGCGTCACAAACGGCTCCAGCTTCGATGCGCTTCTGCCAAGCCCGGGAATCTGATCCGCCTGCCGCAGGGCATCGTAAAAGCTCATTTCGTTTTCTTCCGCATATGCCTGCACGCGGTTGACTGTCGTTGCACCGATTCCACGCTTCGGAATATTGATAATTCTGCGCACCTGCAAGTCGTCCTGTCCGTTGTCAATCGTCTTTAAATATGCCAAAATGTCCTTAATTTCTTTTCTCGCATAGAAATTGACGCCGCCGACCACATCATAGGGGATTCCTTCTATGATAAACCGCTCCTCCAGCAGTCGCGCCTGGGCATTGGTCCGGTAAAGCACTGCACAGTCTTTATAATCTGCTGTCCGATTCCGTTTTCTTTTGCAAACATCATCTGCAATAAATTCCGCCTCTTCATATGCAGTATCCAACTGTTTAAAATGGATCAGGCTGCCCTCACCCTTATCTGTCCAGAGAACCTTCTTTTTCCGTTCTACGTTGTTTTGGATCACCTCGTTGGCAGCATCCAGAATCGTCTGGGTCGAACGGTAGTTCTGCTCCAGCTTGATGACCGCAGCTTCCGGAAAATATTTTTCATAGTCCAGAATATTGTTGATGTTGGCACCCCGGAACTTGTAGATCGACTGATCGTCATCACCTACTACGCAAAGATTGCGGTATTTGTCCGCCAACAAACGGATCAGCTCAAACTGTGCCGTGTTGGTATCCTGATACTCATCCACCATAATGTACAAAAAACGCTCCTGATAATACGCAAGCACCTCCGGACTGGTTTTGAACAGCTCTACGGTTTTGACAATCAGGTCGTCAAAATCGAGCGCATTGTTCTTTTTCAGTGCTGCCTGATATTCCTGATAAACGGACGCGATTTTCTGCTTGGAAAAATCTCCCATCGCAGAGAGCGCATATTCCGTCGGGGAAATCAGCTCGTCCTTTGCGGAAGAAATTGCGGACATCAGGCTCCGTTCCTTATAAACCTTCGTATCAATCTGCAGCTTTTTGCAGACCTCTTTGATGATGTTCTTGCTGTCATCCGTATCGTAAATCGTAAAATTTGTCGAATAGCCGAGGTGGTCGATGTAACGTCTCAGAATCCGCACGCAGGTGGAGTGAAACGTCGAAACCCAGATCTGTTCCGCGCCGTGCCCGATCAGATCGTCCACTCGTTCACGCATCTCCCCGGCAGCTTTATTGGTAAAGGTAATCGCCAGAATATTCCACGGCTTTACGCCTTCGTGCTCAATCAGATAGGAAATACGGTGCGTCAACACCCTGGTCTTTCCGCTTCCCGCGCCCGCCAGAATCAGCACCGGTCCCTTTGTTTTAAAAACAGCTTCCCGCTGTCTGTCATTTAAGGTATCGTAAATGCTCATAGTTCCCCACTGTTTCCTGTTTTTTTCCATCTATAAGTGTCTTTTCGATTTTAGCAGATTTTAGTCTGCGATACAAGACGAAAGACGCTCTCTTTGTCCGCTTTACTTTTAGACTTTAATATGTTAAAATAGAAATATATGGACGAACGGAGTCCACTCCATTAGAAAAGTAAAGGAGTTAGTCGGATGAACAAAAAAATTAAAACGGATGCTGTAGATCACCTGTTTGACGCGATCTTGAGCCTGCAGAGCAAGGAAGAATGTTATGCCTTTTTCGAAGATCTCTGCACTGTCAATGAGCTGCTTTCCCTCTCCCAGCGTTTTGAGGTTGCCGCCATGCTAAAGGAAGGGAAAACCTATCTGGATATCGCAGAAAAAACAGGCGCTTCCACTGCTACAATCAGCCGCGTCAACCGTTCCTTAAATTACGGTAATGACGGCTACGAGCTGGTTTTCTCCAGAATGGCAGAAGCTTCCGAACCCGATTCGGAACAGTAAGTCCCGCAGGTGCAAGAGGGGGTATCCTGCAACAGGATTTGGAATCGGATCCGGTGAACACTGTAATGCACACATTTTGTCTACATTACATGAGTAAAAAAGAGCGAAGGCTCCGGAAAATTTTTCCGGCGTCCCCGCTCTTTTTTGCTGCTGTTTTCAAAACGATCAGCGCTCCAGCGCCTTTTTCGCAAACTCTGTATTGACCAGCTCTTCATATGCAACGCGGTTTGTCAGCTCGCCGCCCTCTTCCAGAATATCCTGCAGCAGAACAAATGCATCCTCCGAGAAAATCAGGTCGGTTTTCCACGTATCCTGCTCGACATAGCGTCTCACAATCGCCGTCAGCACCGCTTCGTCCGTTTCCGGGAACTGCAGTGCAATCATTTTCGCAATTTCCTCCGGCGTGCTCTGTGACACCTTTTCCATACCGCGCTGCAGTGCATTTACAAAGGCCTGCACGGTATCCGGATGCGCTTCCAGATAGCTTTTTTTCGCAGAAAATGCTGTATACGGCACATAGCCGGACTCTTCTCCCAGCGAAGCGACAACATAGCCGTCGCCTTTTTGCTCCAGGGCAGTTGCATGAGGCTCGAATTCAACCGTAAAGTCCCCCTGCCCGCCGGAAAATGCTGCTGCCGTGGAACCAAAATCGATGCTCTGATCGATGGAAAGGTCTCCGGTCGGATCCATGTTGTACTGCTTTAAAATATATTCAAATACCATTTCCGGCATGCCGCCTGCCCTGCCGCCCAGCACTTTTTTGCCCTTCAGCATATCCCACTCGAAATTCTCGATCGGTTCCCTCGCAACGAGAAAGTTTCCGGCACGCTGTGTCAGCTGTGCGAAATTGATCAGATAATCCTCGGCTCCGCCGTTTTTTGTATATATCGTTGATTCGGAGCCCATGAAACCGATATCCGCCTCTCCCGCCAACACTGCCGTAACGGTCTTATCCGCACCGAAGCCTGTCACCAGCGTCAGATCAATGCCCTCTTCTCTAAAATAGCCCTCTTCTATTGCCACATACATTGGCGCATAAAATATGGAATGCGCCACCTCGTTCAACGTAACCTTCTGAAGTTCCTTTTTCTCCCCTCCATCCGATAAGTCTTTCATCTGCCCGCAACCTGCCAGCATGCCAAACGTCAACGCTGCTGTCAGAGCCAGACATATCCATCTTCTTTTTTTCATAAGATATCTGCTTCCTTAACACATGTTTCTTTATCCTATGCGCTCCTATTGTCCCATGTGCTGTTCCTTCACAAAATGGTCTTTTTATATTGAGTTTCTTTTCTCTTGTCATCTGGTTTTGAATACTATATAATGAATTCATTAAACAATCTTCATTATCTTATGGAAAACAGGAGCATTTCATATGACACTGGAAACAGAGGATCTTTTACAAAGTATTTTGGATAGTCTGGACCGTATTGATTATATCCGTCCGGATGATATACCAGATATCGAATTATACATGGATCAGGTGACGACTTTTATGGACAACCGTCTAAAGAATGCTGCCCGTAATCCCGAAGTGGACAAGATCCTGACCAAAACCATGATCAACAACTACGCCAAAAACGACCTGCTGCCGCCGCCCGTCCGCAAGAAATATTCCCGCGAGCACATGCTGCTTTTGATTTTTATCTATTATTTTAAGGGCATCCTGTCAATCAGCGACATCCAGACCGTATTAAAACCGATTACCGACCGTTTCTTTGCCGGAAACGAAGGGCTGAAGCTTGAAACGATCTATAACGAGGTGTTTAGTCTCGAGCGGGAAGAGGTTGAAGTAATGAAGCAGGACGTCGTACGCAAATATCACAAAGCTCAGGAAACCTTTTCGGATGCTGCCACAGAGGATCAGGAATTTCTGCAGACCTTTTCTTTCATCTGCATGCTCAGTTTTGACGTCTATGTTAAAAAAATGTTGATTGAAAAACTGATCGACAGCTGCAGTGCAAAAGAAACAGACACCACAGAACACCGCTCCCGTCACAGTCGTTCTGATAAAAAATAGGCTTCGCCTATTCAACTCCCCTGCCCCTCAATCTTGAGGGGTGGGATTTCTTTTTGTTACTATTTCAT
>PPYE01432630.1_pt1 | contig 40097 bp, 37 predicted proteins | sample 1559881 | NCBI WGS metagenome assembly PPYE01 (sample SAMN08240022, study PRJNA423297) | Human gut metagenome, whole genome shotgun sequencing project. | reverse complement strand
CTGTAATTGTAAATGATAAAGTTACCAGAAATGCAATTACACGAAAACAAGAACGCGATATTCTGAAGTTTATTAAAGAAGACAAACATTTTAGCAAGTATTATGAAGGAATTTATATTTTATTTAAAACAGGACTCCGAATTTCTGAATTTGTTGGACTTACCATTTCGGACCTTGATTTTAAAAATCGAATTATAAATATAGATCATCAACTCCAACGGCTTAGTTCCATGGAATATGTAATTGAAACAACAAAAACAAACGCCGGAACTAGAAAAATACCAATGACTAATGACGTTTATGATTGTTTCAAAAAAATTGTCTCTAACCGCCCTACACCAAAAATAGAGCCTATTGTTTATTCAAAAGACAAAGGATATAGTGGATTTTTGTATTTGGATAAAAACGGGATGCCATTAGTTGCTCTGCATTGGGAAAATTATCTCAAACATATTTGTAATAAATATAATAAAATTTATAAAATCCAAATGCCAAAAATAACACCCCATGTCTGCCGTCATACCTATTGCTCTATTATGGCAAAAAGCGGAATGAATCCAAAAACATTGCAGTATTTAATGGGACACTCAGATATTGGAGTTACATTAAATACATATACTCACTTGGGCTTTGAAGATGCAAAAGAGGAACTACAAAAGTTAGCAAAAGCCGAGTAGTAAAACAACACAAAAATTACCATTTTACTACTTTTGTACTACTTTTGCGGGGAAAAGGGTGCAACAATATGCCACAAAATGCTAAATTGAAAGGGAGTAAAAAAAGTGAGAAAAAGCCCAAAATTCCCCAAAACCCTAGGAAATACCTTACTTTTCAGGAGGTTTACAACGATGATAAAAATTTGCTTTATATGTCACGGCAATATTTGTCGTTCCCCAATGGCGGAGTTTGTGTTCAAAGAGATGGTGAAAAAGAAAGGGGTGGCGGATGACTTTGAGATAGTCTCCCGCGCCACCAGCACTGAGGAAATCGGCAACGACATCCATCCCGGCACCCGGCGGGTACTGAAAAAGCACGGCATCCCCACCTTTCCTCGGATGGCCACCCAGTTGACTGCCCGGGACTATTCGCAGTACGACTACCTGATCGCTATGGACCACTACAATCTGCGCAATATCCGGCGCATTGTGGGGGAGGACACCCAGCAGAAGGTGTCTTTGCTGCTGTCCTTTGCCGGGCGCAGCGAGGACATTGCCGACCCCTGGTATACCGGAAATTTCGACGAAACCTATGGGGATGTGGTGGAAGGCTGCCAAGGGCTGCTGAAAACTTTGGGTTATTAAAAACAAAAATAAAAACGGTTGTTTTTGGAAGAAGAACGAACTCCATTTATCTTTGGGGTGTTCTGTTCCGTAAACAGCCGTTTTGCATTTTCTTAGGATTTGATTTGGGCGGCAACTACGCTTTCTCCACAGTAAATCTGCCGCAGCAGGGGTTTTTCAATCTTGCCGGTGGGGTTCCGGGGCACCTCCGCAAAGATAATCTTCCGAGGACGCTTGTACCGGGGAAGGGCCTGGCAATATTTTTTGATTTCCTCTTCGGTGCAGTACATCCCTTCCTTTTGCTGGATGATGGCGGCGGCAATTTCCCCTAAACGGTCGTCCTTCAAGCCGATGACAGCCACGTCGCTGATGGCGGGGTGGGCCCGCAAAAAGTCCTCGATCTGCACCGGGTAGATGTTTTCGCCGCCGGTGATGATGACGTCCTTCTTTCGGTCCACCAGGTAGATAAACTCATCTTCGTCGTACTGGGCCATGTCACCGGTATACAGCCAGCCGTCCTTGAGCACTTCGGCAGTAGCTTGGGGGTCGTTGTAGTAGCAGGACATAACGCCGGGACCTTTCACACACAGTTCGCCCACCTGGTTGGGCTGGCTGATCTCCTGCCCGTCGGCATCCACAATCTTGGTCTGCCAGCCGAACCCGGCTTTTCCAATGGCGCCGATCTTGTGGATGTTGTCCAGTCCCAGGTGGACGCAGCCGGGACCGATGGATTCGCTGAGGCCGTAGTTGGTGTCGTACTGGTGGTTGGGGAAGTATTCTTTCCAGCGTTTGATTAAGCTGGGGGGAACCGGCTGGGCGCCGATGTGCATCAAACGCCACTGTTCCAGCTGGTAATCCTCCAGGCGGATGTCGCCCCGGTCCAAGGCATCCAGAATGTCCTGAGCCCAGGGAACCAGCAGCCAAACGATGGTGCAGTGTTCCTTGCTGACGGCGTCTAAAATAAACTCCGGTTTGGTGCCACGGAGCAAAACTGCTTTCCCGCCTTCCAATAAGCTGCCGAACCAGTGCATTTTGGCCCCGGTGTGGTACAGGGGAGGGATGCAGAGGAATACGTCCTCCTTGGTAGTGCGGTGGTGGTTTTGCTCCACCCTGGCTGCGTGCATCAGGCTTTCGTGGTTGTGAAGGATGGCTTTTGGAAAACCGGTGGTGCCGGAAGAAAAGTAGATGGCGGCATCATCGCAGTCGTCAATGCGAATCAAAGGCGGCTGGCTGGAGCAGTTGGCGCAGAGGGCGTTGTACTTTTCCGCAAAGGAGGGACAGCCGTCCCCTACATAGAACAACAGCCGGTGCTGGCCGATGCGGTCGGCGATTTCTTCCACCCGGCCGATAAATTCCGGCCCAAAGACCAGCACATCCACTTCCGCCAGGTTCAGGCAGTATTCGATCTCTTCTGCGGAATACCGGAAGTTTAACGGTACCGCCAACGCTCCGGTTTTCAGGATGCCGAAGTAGATGGGGAGCCATTCCAGGCAGTTCATCAGCAGGATGGCCACTTTATCCCCTTTTTGAACCCCTCGGCTCAACAGCATATTGGCAAATCGGTTGGACTTTTCGTTGAACACGCTCCAGGTGATTTCCCTGCGGTAATAGGGCGCCCGGCTGGGCTCGATGAGCTCATATTCCTTCCAGGTAATCCGGCGGGTCTCCTTGCGCTCCGGATTGATCTCCACCAAAGCAATGTCGTTTCCGTATAACTTGGCATTTCGTTCCAACAGATCTGTAATAGGCATGATTGACTTCCTCACTTTTGACGCTTTAACGCTTTTGAGCTTTTATTCATTGAAGTAAAGAGACAAAACTCTTCGCACCCCGCTATTATACTCCAGGAGAATGGAAATGTCAACAAAAGCGCCAAAAAGATATGCTTTATTTTAAAAAAATATAGGAATAAAAATGGGTATCCTCCAAAATAAATCGTCATGGTTTACAAAAAAGGCGAAAAATGTTAAAATAGGCTTGTTTATGCGGCCGGAGCCGTGTTGAGTTATAAGTAAGAGAGGTATTCGCTATGGAACGATATTTTCAGCCTGAAGTGGAGCTGATGCCTTACGAAGAGATTCGTAAGATGCAGAACGAAAAAATTGTCAAGCAGGTGCGCCACGTCTATGACCATGTCCCGTATTACCGGGCCAAAATGGACGAAAAAGGGGTGAAGCCGGAAGACATTCAAAGCGTAGATGATATTAAAAAGCTGCCTTTCCTCAGCAAAGAGGATTTGCGGGAAGCCTATCCTTACGGATTGGTGGCGGTGCCTTTGAGCGACTGTGTTCGCATCCAGTCCACCAGCGGCACCACTGGCAAGCGGGTGGTGGCTTTCTACACCCAGCACGATATTAACCTGTGGGACGAATGCTGCGCCAGAGCCATTGTGGCGGCAGGGGGTACTAAGGACGACGTGGTACACGTCTGCTACGGTTACGGTCTGTTCACCGGCGGCCCCGGTTTGAACGGCGGCTCCCATATGCTGGGCAGCCTGACCCTTCCCATGTCCTCTGGCAACACCGAGCGTCAGATCCAGTTTATGACTGATTTGGGCTCCACCATTCTTTGCTGCACCCCTTCCTATGCTGCTTACCTGGCGGAATCCATCCACGAACGGGGCGTCATCGACAAGATCAAGCTGAAAGCCGGCATCTTCGGCGCCGAAGCCTGGACTGAGGAAATGCGCCGGGACATCGAAAAGTCCCTGCACATTAAAGCCTATGACATCTACGGCCTGACTGAAATTTCCGGCCCCGGGGTTTCCTTTGAATGCAGCGAGCAGACCGGGATGCACATCAACGAAGACCACTTCTACGCCGAAATCATCGACCCGGATACCGGAGAAGTGCTGCCGGAAGGGAGCAAGGGGGAATTGGTGTTCACCTGCCTGGATAAGGAAGCCTTCCCGCTGCTGCGCTACCGCACCCGGGACATCTGCGTCCTTTCCCGGAAAAAGTGCTCCTGCGGCCGGACCCATGTGAAGATGAGCAAGCCCATGGGCCGCAGCGACGATATGATGATCGTCAAGGGCGTCAACGTGTTCCCCTCTCAGATCGAAGCGGTGCTGATCAACCAGGGTTATCCCGCCAACTATCAGATCATCGTGGACCGTGTGGGTACTACCGACACCATCGGCGTGTTGGTGGAACAGCCTGCGGACCGCTATACCACCGACCCGGCGGAGATTTCCTCTCGGGAAAGCCATCTGGTCCAGGGCTTGAAGAATATGCTGGGCATCCAGGTCACCGTCCGTCTGGTGGAGCCCAAATCCATTGCCCGGAGCGAAGGCAAAGCTGTCCGGGTCATCGACAAGCGGAAATTGTACTGAGAACCAGACAAGAAAAAGGTTTGAAAACCGGTCAAAGTATTACAGGACAAAAACAAAATCCCGGAAGCGAAAAGCCTCCGGGATTTTTTCTATCTTATTTTGTTACCGCAGGGTTCGGTGGTTCAATCGGTCAAAATAACTCTTGGTTTCCTTGGCGATAACCCCGCTGAGGAAGATCAAGGCAATCAGGTTGGGCAGCGCCATCAGTCCGTTGAAGATGTCGGCGATGGTCCATACCGCTTCCAAGGTCATGTAGGGGGCAATGAAGATGGCCAAGATATACAGCCAACGGTAGGTGAGGATAGCTGCCTGCTTGCCTTTGAACAGGAAGTCCACACAGCGTTCCCCGTAGTAGTTCCATCCCAGAATGGTGGTAAAGCCGAAAAAGATCAGGCAGATAGTCAGGCACAGGGAAGCAATGGATTCCGAGAAGGGAAGTCCCTGGGTGAATGCGTTGATGGTGACGTCCACGCCGTCCAGGCCGATGTTGTGGCTGCCCATCATCAGGATGGTCAGGCCGGTCATAGTGCAGATGATAATGGTGTCCACAAAGGTGCCGGTCATGCTGACCAGGCCCTGCCGTACCGGCTCGTTGGTTTGGGCTGCCGCAGCGGCAATGGGGGCAGAACCAAGGCCCGCTTCGTTGCTGAAGATGCCTCTGGAAATACCCCGCTGCATGGCAACCAGAATGGCGCCCATGGCGCCGCCGGCCATGGCGTCTAAACCGAAAGCGCCCCGGAAAATGCTGACCAATGCATCAGGGAGCCGCTGAAGGTTGCAGAACAGGATCACCAGGCAGGCCAAGACATAGAAGATGGCCATAAAGGGTACCACCACGGTGCTGATCTTTGCAATCCGTTTTAAGCCGCCGATGATCACCAGGGCGGAAGCCAGGGTCACCAGCAAACCGGTGATGATGACGCTCCAGGAGTATTCCATGCCGAAGAGGGTGACGGTGTTCTGCATATTGGGATCAAAGAAGCTCTGAGCGGCGCTGGAAATGCTGTTGACCTGGGTAAAAGTGCCGATGCCCAGCAGGCCAACGCAGGCGCCGAAGATGGCAAACAGTACGGCCAGGATCTTCACAATGGTGCCAAACACCTTCCGGGTGCCTGCGTGTTTGAGGCGGCGCACCTTTTCTCCCAGTCCGTCCAAGATATAATAGAAAGGTCCGCCCAGCACATGGCCGTCAGCGTCGATCTTCCGGTACTTGATGGCCAGCAGGCCTTCAGAGTATTTGGTGGCCATACCGAACAGGGCGGCCACCCACATCCAGAACAAAGCGCCGGGACCGCCGGCCACCAAAGCGGTGGCCACACCCACGATGTTGCCGGTGCCAATGGTGGCGGACATAGCGGTACACAGTGCGCCGAAGCTGCTGACTTCACCGGCTCCCCCCTGTTCATTTTTCACCATATATTTCAGCGCCAAGGGCAGATGCCGGATCTGCAGCGCTCCCACCCGGATGGTGAGATAGATCCCGGTGGCCAGGATGAGGACGATCAGCGGGACGCCCCACACAAAATCGTCGATGTCAGATAGGATGCTTTGAAATAATTCCATGATATTTCTCCCTTCTGCCGTGTTTTTTCTATCAGACGAATTTCATTTTAACAGAATATTCACGAAATTACAACTACTTCTGCGAAAAAAGCAACCCTTTAGGAAGACCCAACAGGAAATCAGTTTCAATTCCTGAAAAAAAGATAAAAAAAGGGGTTGACAAATGCAGGGTGGCAGGCTATAATATAAAAGCTGTCTGCGACGGCAGTAAAAAATGGAGAAGTCGCCTAGCCCGGTTTATGGCGCACGACTGGAACTCGTGTATGCGTTGATAGCGCATCGAGGGTTCGAATCCCTCCTTCTCCGCCACAAAAACCCACACGGGTAAGTGAGAATAACCCCTAAACCATAACGGTTTAGGGGTTATTGCTTTGTTTGTTAATATTTTTTTAGATTTTGATTGAGAATTTGGTCGATTGTTGGTATAATGTGGGTAGATGATTAAATTTATTTGCTTAAAGGTGAGTGTATGAAAAAGGTAATACCTTCTACTCGGACAATTAAAGGTGCGAAAAAGGAAGGAGATTGGGATGGTACAGATATTCCGATTTTTTATGTGCATACGTCACATGAATTTAACCAAGTTGTAGGATATGTAAAATTTATTAACGGATCAAATGGAACTGTTCTTTATCGAGGTCAAAATAAACTTTATAACAACTTAAAGCCTAGCGGAGCACGACAAGAAGGAAAAGCAGTATCTGATGGGCTTATTAGAAACATAATTGGAAATGATTCTGCTCTAATGGAATATTTAAAGCTGGATGATAAAGAAATATATGGATGGGAAAGATACCGAGAAATTACAATAGAATCAGTACTCCAACATTACGGTGCAAAAACATATTGCATGGATTTTGTGGATAATCATTGGTGCGCATTGTGGTTTGGGTTATACGAATTAAATTCAGATGGGAAATATGTAAAACGTTCAGATTCAACAAACTTTTTATATATTTTTCTATATCTTGCAGATACAAATGGATCCAGTATACGTGGGCTGTATATTGGCGAAGATGTATACACAGTTGATTTACGGAAGGCGATACCCTCTTACTTTTTGCGCCCAGCATCTCAACACGGGTGGATAGTTCGTAAAAGAGAAAGAGATTTAAACTGTGACTATAAAGACAACGTGCTTTGTGTAATAAAAATTAAAGTTGAGGATGCTGATAAGTGGTTGGGTAGCGGTGATTTATTAAGTCAAAATAATTTTTTGCCGGACTATAAAATTGATGATGGTTATAGAGTATTGCTTTCCAGACAAAAAAGATCCGGCGTATATGAATCTAAACATGATCAGATTTTACCAATTAAAACAATTCAGAATTTTCATCATTATAATGAGTATTATACTTCAGATGTTACTAAAGATTTATTACCTATAAAAATGGTAAGATATTTAGACGAAAATAAAGAAGAACACTTGATTGAATCAATAGATACACTATATACGCTTTTACTTGAAAAAGGATGGACACGTGAAACATGTAAACAAGACGATTTATGGAATGAAAAAAACCCGTGTGTAGCACAAAGTCAAGTTACAGCTTTGCTTGTACAAAAAATTTTCGGAGGTGAGATTTTTAGATATAAGAGAGCGAACAGATGGCATTGTTTTAATAAGATAAATGATGTTTATTATGATCTAACAAGCCAAGAGAATGGAAAGAATCCGTTTGATAAATATAGTGCTTGTAAGGACAAAGATATTCCCAAAAATAAATTAGAAGGAACAGAGGAACGAAATAAAATTCTTCAAAAAAATATTGGATTACTCGAAGTCATTTAATACATTGTATTTCTAATTATCCCTTATAATTGTTATATAACCACCTTTCAAATGTATATTATTATTTTGAATAAGATTGCCGTATCTTAGCTTTTGCTTTGGTACGGCTTTTTTCTTGTTCAAATCTACTTTGAAAGGAAGCAAAAATAATGAATCAATCAAACAATGCCTTGCTGCCGCCAATAGAATGGGAGGACTTTCAGAAAACACCTCTCTTTCAAATCCTGGAGAAGCGGCAGGACTATTGGGCGGAGATCAGTCGATTTTTGGATGTTGACAGTCTGAAAGCTCTGGAATATGTGCCAAATCCTCGAACTGTTTTTCACACATCCTATGAGCAAGCTGATTTTGAGGAAATTTGTGATTTCCTCCGCGATAATGGCACATTGGAAACAGAAATTCCGTCCAGTTCAGACCTTTGCGAATGTTTTGCCTGTTTGCATACAAATGTCGGAAGATTCGTTGTCTACCGATGTGGTCATGTGATTCAGGGAATTTTGAACAGAGAAGCTTCAACCCATTCTAAACGGATAGGTTGAAGCTTTTCTAATATTGTCAATTCATCCGACGTACCCATAACGGTTGATATTCCCGAATAAAAAGTGGTTTTAAGCATGCACCATATTCTGATGGTTCAAATGTAAGTGTCTTGATATAAATACACTTACTTTTGCTTTTTGAAACGGACTGCTTTAAAGGTTCTAAGATCGAACAGGTACTTTTTGACGTTTTGCGAAGAAGATGATTTCGAAGAGCAAACACTGGATGAATATCAGAACTTCATGAATCAGACAGAAGTCTGATTTCTATAAGTGGAATTGAAAGGTTCCCTACATGACACAAACCCATGAAAAGTATTTGTTTTTTTCTCTCAGAATTGTGGGAAACTATGGGCAATGAACCTTCTCCGCCAAAGAAACAAGGACTGTAAGGAAACTTGCAGTCCTTTTTCTGTGTCTAAAGAACTTTGCGTCTGGGCAAGGCCCGGAAACTTTCTCCCCTTTCTGTCATACCCTAATATGAAACTGCATGGATGAGGAAGGAGGGGAATTATGTGTAACGGATATTCCCGGCAGCAAATTTGCCTAATGAACCGGATTCGGCAACTATGGGAACAGCATGTCTATTGGACACGGTTTTTTATTATCAGCACAGCCGCAAACTTGAATGATTTGAAACCGGTCACAGACAGGTTGCTCCAAAACCCAAAGGATTTTGCGCAGCTTCTTACGCCGCTTTACGGTGTGAAGACTGCGTGCCGGTTCCAAGAACTTTTTACCCAGCATCTGTTGATTGCAGCGGATCTGGTCAACGCAGCGAAAAACGGAGAAAAGGAAAAAGTGGACTGTGCGCGTGAAAAATGGTATGAAAACGCAGATGAAATTGCCGCCTTTCTCGCTTCGGTAAACCGGTGCTGGAAGGAAGCAAGGTGGAAGGAAATGCTGCATTGCCATCTGAAAATGACAGAAAAAGAGGCGCTGCTGTATTTGCAGGGCAACTATGCTGCATCCATTGAGGTGTTCGACAAAATTGAAAATGAAGCGCTGAACATGGCGGATGATATGTTCTGCGGCACAATTCATAAATCGCTACTTTGATCAATGAGGGTTTTCTTCTGTCGGCGGCTTTTCCAGTGTTGCGGCAGGGCTGGTTAAAATCAGTCCCTGTTTTTCCACAGCCAGACAATAAGGCTCGGCTTTCGCCGGGTCTTTTTTCATTTTCTTTTGACTTTTCCGTTTTGCTGGACATTCCTTCCTCCTTCTGTTATACTGAAAGTGCGGAACGGGGAAGGCACCCATTGCAAAAAACAGCATCCGCAAAACCATTGCAACAAAGGGGGAGGCACCCATGAGAAAAAACGTAGCTGTTGTAGATGAATTGGGCCATGAATATGAAGCGACCTATCCCAAACGGGCAAAAGGTCTTGTAAAAAGCGGCAGGGCGCGCTTTGTAGATGCCAACCGAATCTGCCTGCTGCGTCCGCCTCAGATAGATTTGGAGGACGAATCAATGGAACAAAATTCTACTGCATTGACTGCAAGAGAGATTTTCGATCAAATCGTGAAACTGCAAGGGGATTTGAAAAACATCCGGGAAACCACCGAACTGATCCAGACCATTCGGGACACCAACCAGTCCAACGGAAACGACAGCGTGGAACTGGACACCCAGGTGGTGGTTGCCAAAATCGACGCTTTGGTGGATGTCTTTGAGTCCAGGGAAGGCACCTATCAGCAGATGCTGAGCGTGTACGAGAAAATGTACGATGACTTGACCGGTAAGTCTGCCGAGCAAGAATAACAGCAAAAAAAGGGGAGGACTGCAACGTCCTCCCTGATTTTTATTTTGCAAGGCTGGCGCTGTCCGGTTCGTTGGAGGGGCGGGAAACCGGATTCAACTGGCAGAGCACCGGCTTGCCGGTTTTGCCGCTGGCCAGCCGGTAAGAAAACCAGAGATAAGCGCCTAAGTACAACAGGGTGAGGAATTGAACCGTCAGCCCGCTGTTTCCAAAGAGGAACCAGCCGTAGGTGATGGTGCTGATGGTGAGGGTCACAGCGGGGAATACCCAGCAGCTGCGGTCGGTGAGCATCACCAAAAACAGCAGTAAATCTAATAGATAGCCGTACCGTTCGTGCATACTGGGAAGGAATAATAAGCAGCTCCATACCACCCAGGCTCCCGTTTTCAAAAATAAAGAGGGCCGCAATAGAGAAATGCGCCGTTTCAGCAGCAGGCAGAAGCCAAACAGCAGCACGCTGAAGGTCAATAGGATGGCGATGCGTTTTAAATCGTAGTTGTTTCCCACTAAAGACCAGAAGCTGGGGAAGTTCATCCACATCTGCTGATAGGTGTCGGTTTGGGAGAAGTAAATGGTGATGGGCTCCAGCCAGGACCGTCCCAGGCACAGCGCCGGAAGGGAAAGGAAGTACAGCACACCTGGTATCAGCAAAAAGTGCAGGATGGTGTATTTCCGGGTGGAAAAATAATGGTAGAGCAAAAACGGGAACAGCAAAACCACCTGCAACTTGAAGGCAAAGGACAATCCAAAGAAAAGATAGGCAAAAATCCATTGACGGCGGTAGAGCATCCAAAGCCCCAGCACCGCAAAGCAGGCGTAGATGGAATCGCATTGGGCAAAGACGGCGGAGTTGAGAATGGTGGTGGGGAAGAGAAGCACTGCGCCGTACACTCCGGCAAACAGCAGGGAAGACCTCCGCCCCAGCAGAGCCATGGCAAATCCTCCGCAGGACAGCGCCAAGCCCAGGTCAAACAGGTAGGAGACCATCTTAAAGAGGTGCAGTGGCTCGCCCGGCAGATAGGTCAGCAGGCAGATAATGGTTTGATAGGGGATGTTGTAATCTCCCACCTGTTCTTTCAGTGCGGCAAACCCGCCGCCTTGCCGGATTTCCTCAAACCAGGGCAGCAGGAACAAATCTGCATCGGCGGAACAGTGGTCCAGCATGCTGAGCCGGCAGCCCAACCCCAGTAAGGTGCAGGCAATGATCAGCCAAAGGGCCGGACGGCGGGCCAGTTTCTGCCACATCCGGTGTTCCCATAAAAGAGCCATAGGCGTTCCCTCCTTTGCCTTCCATTGTAAAAAGGAAACCAGGCTTTGTCAATGTATTCTGTCAGCGGCATAGAAAATTTCTATCTTGAAGATAGGGAAAAAGTATTTGCCCTGCTAGGAAAGCCGAGATATACTTAAATCAGATGAACGATCAAAGCGGGGGGCGCTGTGAGAATGAAACCATGGATTGCCGTTTTGCTGGCGGGGCTGATGTTGTTTTGCACCGGCTGTGCCGGTTCTTCACCGGCGCAGGAGAATGCAGCTTTGTCTCAATCCCTATCCGGCGGAGCGGAAAGCACCGTCAACGATGTGCCGGAAGAAGCCCGGCTTTCTCAGGAAAACACCTCCGGCACTGTGTCGCCGGCAGCCCAATCCCAGGAGGAAGAGAACATGAACCTGCAAATTATCGCAAACGGCGTGACCTTTCGCACTCAGCTGTACGACAACCCGGCGGCCGAAGCCTTTCGGGAACAGCTTCCCCTGACCTTGTCCATGAGCGAACTCAACGGCAACGAGAAATACTACTACCTTCCTCAAAGCCTTCCCACCGACCCCTACCGGCCGGAGCAGATTCAAACGGGAGATTTGATGCTCTTTGGCTCTGACTGTCTGGTGCTGTTTTATGAAACCTTTTCCACCTCTTACCGCTACACCCCCTTGGGGCGGGTGGAAGACCCTGCCGGTCTGGCCCAGGCTTTGGGAAACGGCAGTGTAACGGTGCAGTTTCTCTTGGAAGAATAAATCCATCCAACCCTCTGAGTGCAAGCGGGAAACGGCTTGGCCCAGAGGGCTTTCGCGTTCTGCACAAAACCTGCCTGAAAAGAACAAGAACGTATATTCCTTTTCCCCCTATACATTTCCGGAGAAGTTTGGTATAATACTGTTGAATGAAAGGTTTAGCCGGATGATGCCGGCGTTTCCATCGTCAGGGGAGGTAGGGAAGATGGATCACTTTGAATTGGTTTCTTCATATGCCCCAACCGGCGACCAGCCCCAGGCCATTTCCGCCTTGGTGGAAGGGTACCGGGAAGGGGAAAAACAGCAGACCTTATTGGGGGTCACCGGTTCCGGCAAGACCTTTACTATGGCCAACGTGATTCAAAAGCTCAACCGCCCCACCTTGATTTTGGCCCACAACAAGACCCTGGCTGCCCAGCTTTGCAGCGAGATGAAGGAGTATTTCCCCCACAATGCGGTGGAATACTATGTCTCTTACTTTGATTATTATCAGCCGGAAGCCTACATTCCCGGCACCGATACCTATATTGAAAAGGACAGCGCCATCAACGACGAGATCGACAAACTTCGCCACTCTGCCACTTCCGCTCTGGCGGAGCGAAATGATGTGATCATCGTGGCCAGTGTGTCCTGCATCTATTCCCTGGGCAATCCCATTGACTACCGCAGCATGGTAATCAGCCTGCGCACCGGCATGGAAAAGGACCGGGACGAGCTGCTCCGCAAGCTGGTGGAGATTCAGTATGAGCGAAACGACGTGAACTTCGTCCGGAATAAATTCCGGGTCCGGGGAGACGTGGTGGAAATCTTCCCTGCCTACAGTGGGGATAAGGCCATCCGGGTGGAGTTTTTCGGGGATGAAATCGACCGCATCAGCGAGATCAACACCCTCACCGGGGAACTGCTCAGCGACCTGTCCCATGTGGCCATCTATCCTGCCAGCCACTACATCGTCCCCCGGGAGCGGTTGATGGTGGGTATCCAAAAACTGGAGCAGGAGCTGCAGGAGCGGGTGGCCTGGTTCCAATCCCAGGGGAAACTGCTGGAAGCCCAGCGACTGGAGCAGCGTACCAAGTACGACCTGGAGCTGCTGGAAGAGATTGGATTTTGCAAGGGCATTGAAAACTATTCCGGGGTGCTGGCGGGACGTCCTTTGGGCAGTAAGCCCTACACCCTGTTTGACCACTTTCCCGATGACTTTCTCTTGATTGTGGACGAGAGCCACGTCACCATTCCCCAGGTCCGGGGGATGTATCACGGAGACCGGGCCCGAAAGACCACCCTGGTGGACTACGGCTTCCGGCTGCCCAGCGCCTTGGACAACCGCCCCCTGAACTTTGAAGAGTTTTATGAAAAGCTGGATAAGGTGCTGTATGTCTCCGCCACTCCCGGGGAGTTTGAGCGGGAGCACTCCGCCCAGGTGGTGGAACAGGTCATTCGGCCCACCGGCCTGCTGGATCCCAATGTAGTTGTTAAGCCGGTGGAAGGGCAGATTGACGACATTGTGTTGCAGATTAACCAACGGATTCAAAAGAACCAGCGGGTGCTAATTACCACCCTAACTAAAAAGATGGCGGAAGACCTTACTTCTTATCTGGAGCAGATGAACATCAAGGTGCGCTATCTTCACCACGATGTGGATACCATCCAGCGGATGGAGATCATCCGGGACCTGCGGCTGGGCGAATTCGATGTGCTGGTGGGCATTAACCTGCTGCGGGAGGGATTGGACATCCCGGAGGTCAGCCTGGTCTGCATTTTGGATGCGGATAAGGAAGGCTTTCTGCGCAGCGAGACCAGCTTGATCCAGACCATCGGCCGGGCGGCCCGGAATGCGGAAGGAGAGGTCATCCTCTATGCCGACAGCGTCACCCCCTCTATGGAAAACGCTATTCGGGAAACCCAGCGCCGCCGGGAAATCCAGATGAGATACAATGAAGAACATGGCATTGTCCCCAAGACCATTCACAAAGAGGTGCGGGACGTAATCGAAATATCCAAGAAGGAGCCTTCTGCTTCCGGCAAGCGATCCAAGAAGAAGATGACCCCGGAGGAAACCAAGGCTGAGGTGAAGCGGCTCACCGAGGAGATGAAAAATGCCGCCCGTATGCTGGAATTTGAGTATGCGGCGCAGATTCGGGACAAAATCGCCCAGATTACCGGCAAACGTCCCAGCTAAAAGGGAGGAACACACCCCATGGGTATGGATTCAATCGTCATCAAAGGAGCCAAGGAACACAATCTGAAGAATGTGGACTTGACCATTCCTCGTGACAAGTTCATTGTCTTTACAGGCTTGTCCGGCTCCGGGAAGTCCAGTTTGGCCTTCGACACCATCTACGCTGACGGCCAGCGCCGGTATATGGAGAGCGTTTCCTCCTATGCCCGGCAGTTTTTGGGGCAGATGGAAAAGCCCAATGTGGAGTCCATTGAAGGACTTAGTCCAGCCATCTCCATCGACCAGAAAACCACTTCCAAAAATCCCCGTTCCACCGTAGGCACCGTCACGGAGATTTACGACTACCTTCGTCTGCTTTACGCCCGGGTGGGAACCCCTCACTGTCCGGTGTGCGGTCGGGAAATCAGCCGCCAGACCATTGACCAGATCGTGGATCAGCTGATGGCGCTGCCGGAAAAGACCAAACTGCAAATTATGGCTCCCATGGTCCGGGGCCGGAAGGGCACCCATGAGAAGGTGCTGGAATCCGCCCGGCGCAGCGGTTATGTCCGGGTGCGGATCGACGGGTCCATCTACGATTTAGGGGAAGGATTTCTTCCGGAAAAGAACAAAAAGCACAATGTGGAAATCGTAGTGGACCGCATCGTCATCAAACCGGAGATCCAATCCCGGCTGTACGACAGTTTGGAAACCGCCACCAACCTCACTGGCGGGGTGGTGTTGGTGGAGATTATTGGGCAAGGGGAACAGCCTTACAGCTTGAACTACGCCTGCCCGGAACACAATATCTCCATGCCAAAGCCGGAACCCAACCTGTTTTCCTTCAACAATCCGGCAGGGGCCTGCCCAACCTGCACCGGCCTGGGCACCTTTATGAAGGTGGACCCGGACTTGGTGGTGCCGGACCCCTCTTTGTCCATCCGGGAAAATGCCGTCAAGGCCAGCGGCTGGTACTTCGGTTTCGGCATGGCCCAGATGTATTATGAGGGTTTGGCCCAGCACTACGGCTTTTCCCTGGACACCCCTTTTGAGGAACTGCCGGAATCGGTGCGGCAGGTAATCCTGTACGGTTCCGGGGAAGAAGCCATTTCCTTTACCAAAAGCAACGACTTCGGCTCCGGCACCTATTTGCAGGTGTTTGAAGGGGTAATCCCCAACCTGGAACGGCGCTTTCGGGAAACCCAGTCCAACTGGATTCGGGAAGAAATTTCTCTGTGTATGAGCTCGGTGAAATGCCCTGACTGCCACGGCCGCCGTCTCCGCCCGGAGATTCTGGCCATCACCGTGGGCGGGAAGAACATTATGGAGCTGTGCGACCTCAGCGTCACCCAGGCCTTGGATTTTCTGTCCAATCTGGAATTGGATGAGCAGCAGAAGATGATTGCCCACCAGGTGCTCAAAGAGATCAACAGCCGTTTGAGCTTTTTGAAAAATGTAGGACTGGAATACCTGACCCTTTCCCGGAGTGCGGGTACCCTTTCCGGCGGGGAAAGCCAGCGGATTCGTTTGGCTACCCAAATCGGCTCTTCCCTCACCGGGGTGCTGTATATTTTGGACGAGCCCAGTATCGGGCTGCACCAGCGGGACAACGATAAGCTGCTGGACACCTTAAAGCGCCTGCGGGATATGGGCAACACCCTGATTGTGGTGGAGCATGACGAGGACACCATGCGGGCGGCGGACTATATCGTGGATGTAGGACCCGGCGCCGGTTCTCACGGCGGGGAAATTGTGGCCCAGGGCAGCGTGGAGGACATCATTGCCTCTCCCCGCTCCATTACCGGCCAGTACCTTTCCGGGAAAAAGAAGATCCCGGTGCCCCAAACCCGCCGCAAGCCCAAAAAAGGGGCGTTGAAGATCATGGGGGCGGCGGAACACAATCTGAAAAACCTCAACATCTCCATCCCTCTGGGCACCCTGACGGTGGTTACCGGGGTGTCCGGTTCCGGCAAATCCAGCCTAGTCAACGAAGTCATTTATAAGAACATTGCCCGGCAGTTCTACAAAGCCAAGGACAAACCCGGCAAGGTGAAAAAGATTCAGGGCTTGGAGCTGATTGATAAAATCATCAACATCGACCAGTCTCCCATCGGCCGGACTCCCCGTTCCAACCCCGCCACCTACACCGGAGTGTTCACCGACATCCGCAACCTGTTCGCCATGACCAATTTTGCCAAAATGCGGGGTTATGGGCCGGGACGGTTTTCCTTTAATGTCAAGGGCGGGCGGTGCGAAGCCTGCCAGGGGGACGGCATTATTAAAATCGAGATGCACTTTTTGCCGGACATTTACGTTCCCTGCAAGGTCTGCGGGGGAAAGCGGTACAACCGGGAAACCTTGGAGGTGCTGTACAAAGGCAAATCTATCGCCGATGTGCTGGATATGACCATTGAGGAAGCCTGCAAGTTCTTTGAAACGGTGCCCAAAATCCAGCGAAAACTCCAAACCATCTGCGATGTAGGGCTGGGGTATGTAAAGATGGGCCAGGCCGCCACCACCCTTTCCGGCGGCGAAGCCCAGCGGGTGAAGCTGGCCACGGAATTGAGCCGGGTCAGCACCGGCAAGACCCTGTATATCCTGGACGAACCCACCACCGGCCTGCACATTGCCGATGTGCATAAGCTCATTGAGATGCTTCAGCGTCTGGTGGACTCCGGGAATACAGTGCTGATCATTGAGCATAATCTGGATGTGATTAAGGTAGCGGATCATATCATCGACCTTGGCCCGGAAGGGGGAGACCGGGGCGGCACCTTGGTCACCGCCGGCACCCCGGAAGAGGTGGCCCTCTGCCCGGAATCCTACACTGGAAAATACCTGAAAAAATACCTGGGCATGGCGACCTAATCGGAAACCGCCATAGAAAAACTCCCGCCGGTCAAAGCGGGAGTTGCTTGGTTTTAGTACCCTCGGATCTGAAATCCCCGCTCCTCGTCCCGGAGGGGGAGGGATTTGGCTTCTATGCGCTGGATGCGGATGTACCGGTCCTGGTGGAGAAGCTGTATTAGCTTGTCGATGTCTTCTTCCCATCCCTGGACCTCCATTTCCACCGAGCCGTCGCAGCAGTTTTTCACCCAGCCTGTAAGGCCCAACCCTTGGGCGCCGTATTTGGCATGGTAGCGAAACCCCACGCCCTGTACATCACCGTAAAAGAAAAGGTGTTTGCGTTGTTTTTCGTGATCCATAGCCCTGCCTTCTTTCTTGTTTTTGGGGGAAAAGAAATTGCTTTTTGCCATTTGTTTTCGTATCATACAGTATAACAGATTTTGATTTTCAGGAAAAGAGGAGTTTATATTATGATTTTAAAAACGCTCAGCCGCCCCCAGTGGCAGCATCTGTATCGAACTGCGATGGTGCGGGATTTTCCCGCCAGCGAACTGAAATCCATTTCCATGCTGGAACAGTTGGAGGACAAGGGATGGTATACCGTTTTGGGATTTTATTTCGAAGAAGAACCTCAGCGTCTTTGCGCCTACGCCCTTTTGGTCCAGACTAACCCGGGAGCCGTGCTGCTGGATTATTTTGCGGTAGACCCTTCTCTGCGGGGCGGCGGAATCGGCGGGAAAATTCTGGATTTGTTGAAGCAGTGGGCGAGTCAAAAAGCGCCCCTGTTTTTGGCGGAGGTGGAGGACCCGGACTTTGCCCAAAGCCCGGAAGACCTTTCTGTCCGCAACCGCCGCATAGAGTTTTACCGGCGAAACGGCTTTGCCCTCACCGGCGTCTGTGCCCAGGTGTTGCAAGACCATTACCGCATCATCGCCGCCGGAACATCCGACGGGGAAGCAGCATATCGTGAAATGGCAAAGCTGTACTTTGATATGGCAGGGGAAGACTTTTTCCGGCGGCATATTACCGTTTTTTCCCCTGCTTCCCAGAAATCTATGGAAAGAGACAAGAATTGATTGAAAATTCTGGACTTGTGTGCTATAATTCCTACTATGCTTTTGACATCCGTCGGAAAAAAGGGAGGGCGGCATTCCGCCAAAATTAAAGGAAGCAAGTATGAAAATTTTATTGGTATCCGATCAATATTATGCCGCAAACAACGGTATGACCATTTCTGCCCGGCGGTTTGCCGGGGTGCTGCGGCAGCATGGGCATGAGGTGCGGGTTATGAGTTACGGCACCCCCGACATGGTGGAAGATACCGATTCCGCCTACTTATTGGATAAATATTATGTGCCGATTTTCAATCGCTTGGTCACTTCTCAGGGAATGGTGTTTGCCAAGCGGACTCGGAAAGTCGTAGAAGCGGCGGTGGATTGGGCAGACTTAATCCACATTCTTTCTCCGTTCTTTTTATCTCATAAGACTATCCGTATTGCCCAAAAGAAGAACAAACCCTATACGGCAGCTTTTCATGTGCAGCCTCAAAACATTACCTCTTCCATCTATCTGGGAAAGGTGAACTGGATCAATGATCTGCTGTATCATTTCTTTCACCGATACATTTACCGCTACTGTACCCATATCCATTGCCCCAGCCGGTTTATTGCCCAGCAGTTAGTGCGCACTGGGTATACCGAGCAGCTCCATGTCATCTCCAACGGCATTGACCCAGACTTCCATTATTTCAAGCGCCACAAGCCCAGGGAATTGCGGGATAAGTTTGTGATCCTGCAAACTGGGCGATTGAGCATTGAAAAGCGGCCGGATGTGCTGATTCGGGCGGTGGCCATGAGCCGCCATGCCGACCAGATTCAGTTGGTGCTGGCAGGAAAGGGTCCCCGGAAAAAGAAGCTGCAAAAACTGGCGGATAAGCTGCTGAAAAACCCAGTGATCATTCAGTTTTATTCCAAGCCGGAGCTGATTCAGCTTTTGGGGTACTGTGATCTGTATGTCCATGCGGCGGATGTGGAGATTGAAGCCATGTCCTGCATGGAGGCTTTTGCCAGCGGCTTGGTGCCGGTGATTGCCAACAGCCCCACTTCCGCCACGCCTCAGTTTGCGTTGGATGAGCGCAGCCTGTTTGAAGTTGGCAACAGCAAGGAGCTCGCCGAAAAGATTGACTGGTGGCTGGAACATCCTCAGGAACGGGAACAGATGGAGTTTCGTTATGCCGAGCTGGGCAAGAAATATGCTTTGGAAGACTGTGTCCGGCAGGCAGAAGCAATGTTTGAACAGGCGGTGAGAGAAAACCATGGAGGATGAGCAGCTGTCTCTGGAATCGGTCAGCGCAGAAATGGGGACCGAAGCGGTGGAGATGTGGCGTCCGCTGGAATTTAACACAGAACTTGGCTACGATTATCTGCAAAACAGTTTTTGGAAAACCTTTTTCCACTATCTGGTTTTGTTTCCGGTGCTGGGCATTCTGCGCATTTTAAATACCGCGGCTTTTGGACTTCATATCCACGGCATTCAAAACTACAAAGCATTGAAGCACACCGGGGTAGTGAGCGTGTGCAACCATGTACACTATATGGACTGTACCATGATTGCTCTGGCGCTGTTTCGCAAGCGGATGTACTTCATGACCCTGGAGGAAAACTTCCGTATCCCGGTGGTAAAACAGCTGATCCGCATTTTAGGTGCGGTGCCCCAATCTAACCACCCCCACCGAACCAAGGAGCTGTTTTCTAAGCTGGAGGACGCATTGAAAAAGGGCGCCGCCGTACAGATTTATCCGGAACGAGTGCTGCGTCCTTACTACAATTTAGGCACCCGGAAGATGCAGCGGGGAGCCTTTAAGATGGCGGTGGAGGCCAATGTGCCTGTGCTGCCCATGGTAATTACCTATCGAGAACCAAAAGGGCTGTACCGTTTGTTTAAGAAAAAACCCTGCATGGATTTGACTTTGCTGCCTGCGGTTGATCCCCCGGCAGCGGAAACCCCACAGGAATCCGCCCGGCTGTTGCAGCGCCAGGTGGAAAAAGCGATGAATGAAGAGATCCAAAAACACCCATACTCCTTTGAAAAGCAAATGAAGGGTGAATGTGCTTGAAAAAGATAGTCAAAAGAGGTGCCGCTTTTCTCTGCGGATTGGCACTGCTCCTTTCCTGCGCTGCGGTGACGGCGTCGGCCCAAACCACAACGGAAGCGGCTTTGGAGCAGCTGATGGAAGAATATAACGGCACCTATTGGACCACCGACGGCAACCCCAGCGACAGCAGCGGAAGTACCTCCCAAAATTACTACGGGATTCAGTGCAAGGGCTTTGCCAACTATATTTTTTACCGCTTGTTCGGGGTGACCTTCATCGGAAGATACGATGGGGAATATTACTATCTGCCGGACCCTTCCGGCGCAGTGGAGCTGGCCCGGGAGTGGGACTTCGCTTCCGACGATACCCAGCTGATGCAGCAGATTTTTGCCGACGCCCGTCCGGGGGACTTCATTCAGGGGCGCAGCCGCACCCGCAGCAGCGGCCACACCATGATTTATGTTTCCCAGGATGAAGCGGGAATCACCGTGTTCGACTGCAACTGGGACAACCGCTGCGGCGTGCAGGTACGCACCATGAGCTGGGAAAAGCTGGCTTCTTATTTCCGGGGACTGTCGCTGTACACGGCGGAAAATTATCCCCAGGACCAGGTGGATACCCAGTCTCCGGTGATTCTCTTAGCTCAGGCGGAAGCCCAGCAGGAGGGCTATACCGTAACCTGCACCATTACCGACGACGTGGGGGTGACCCAGGTGTATTTCCCCTCTTGGCATTCCAGTCAAAACGCCGGGGAATCGGCGGTGTGGTATCCCGTCGCATCGGATGGGGAGGAATACACCCTGTTCATCCCGTATCAAACGGATGAAGCGGGGCAGCCCCTTTACGGAATTTATTACACCCATATCTACGCCTACGATGCCACCGGAAATGTAACGGTGGTGGGGGTGACGGTGGAACGGCCCCAAAGTGAAGCGGGCAGCGAATACCCAGATGATTCCGGCTCCAACCCGCAGCCCTTCGACATCAACCGGGACGGGATCTTGGATGTGCTGGACGCAATGGCTCTGGCACAGTACATCGTAAATGAAGACGCCGTTTCCCAGCCTGACTGGGATTTTGACGGGGATGGCTTGGTGGATGTGACGGACGTTATGGCGCTTTGCCGGGTGATTTCCGATTCTACAGTTTGATTGCTTCCCTTTCCTGCGGACTGCGGGGAAGGGAAACTCTGCTTTTTGGGGAAATTTGGCAAAAGAATTTGCCCTGCGGGAAGTAATGTGCTATAATCATAGTATTCTGGTTCATTTTGCCAAAGGGAGGGAGCAAGGTGCGGATTATGGGGATCGACCCCGGCTATGCCATTGTGGGGGTTGGAATTGTGGATTATCATCGAAACCGCTTTTCCACCTTGGAGTACGGCGCCATCACCACCACCCCGGACCAGCTCTTTCCTAAGCGGCTGCAAACCATATATGAAGATTACACCACCCTGCTGGACCGGTTCCATCCGGAAGCGGTCTCCATTGAAAAGCTGTACTTCGGCAACAATGTCACCACCGGCATTGACGTGGCCCAGGCCAGGGGACTCATCCTCCTGGGAGCCGCCCAGCGGAATATCCCTGTCTTTGAATATTCCCCGGTGCAGATCAAGCAGGCGGTGGTGGGGTACGGCAATGCGGAAAAGCACCAGGTGATTTATATGACCACCAAACTGCTGAACTTGAAGCAAGCCCCCAAACCCGACGATGTGGCGGATGCCTTGGCGGTGGCCATCACCCACGCCCATTGCTGCGGCATTGTTCATTAAATAGACTTATTTTATTGGCAGAAAGGACATGGCCATGATTTATTCTTTAAGCGGAACAATCCGCACCAAACAACCGAATTTTGTGGTGCTGGAGGTATCCGGCGTGGGGTTCGGGGTGAAAACCACCTTAAACACCACCTCCAAATTGGGTCGGGAAGGGGAACAAGGGTTCCTTTACACCCACCTGAATGTCCGGGAAGATGCTTTGGAATTGTATGGCTTTGCCCAGCAAAGCGAGTTGGAATGCTTTTTGATGCTGATTTCCATCAGCGGGGTGGGCCCCAAGGCGGCGCTGACCATTTTAAGCGACCGTTCCCCGGAGGAATTTGCCCTGCTGGTAGCTTCGGAAGATGTGAAAGCGCTGAGCAAAAGCAGCGGCATCGGACCCAAAACTGCCCAGCGGATTGTGCTGGAATTGAAGGATAAAATCGGCGCTACCCAGGCCGCCGCCCAGGTGCAGGAGGGCGGGGAAGCCCTTCCCCTGCAAAGCGGAAGCAAAAATGCGGCGGAAGCGGTGAGCGCTTTGGTGGTGCTGGGCTTTACCCAGTCTGAAGCCGCCGGGGTCATCCGCAAGTTGGATGCCAGCTTGCCGGTGGAAGAGATGATCCGCATTGGATTAAAGCAGCTTTCCAAGCTGTAAGGGAAGGAGCAAACTATGTTCGATTCCAGTACGCAATGGGACGAGGAGCAGGCCCGCATGGTGGACCCGGTCTACGATGAACTGGCAGACAGCGATGTGGAGTATTCCCTGCGCCCCCGTACCCTTTCGGAATACATCGGCCAGGATAAGGCCAAGGAAAACCTCCGGGTCTTTATCCAGGCAGCCAAGGAACGGGGAGAAGCGCTGGACCATGTGCTGCTCCACGGCCCTCCGGGATTGGGAAAAACCACCCTGTCCGGCATCATCGCCAATGAAATGGGAGGAAGCCTAAGGATTACCAGCGGCCCCGCCATTGAAAAACCGGGGGATCTGGCGGCCCTGCTCACCAATTTGGACGACGGAGACGTGCTGTTCATTGACGAGATTCACCGCCTTCCCCGGACGGTGGAGGAGGTGCTGTACCCCGCCATGGAGGACTTTGCTATCGACATCATCATCGGCAAAGGCCCTTCCGCCCGATCCATCCGCATGGACTTAAAACACTTTACCTTAGTAGGCGCCACCACCCGGGCCGGGCAGCTTTCTGCCCCCCTCCGGGACCGGTTCGGCGTGGTGCTCCGGTTGGAGTTGTATACCCCGGAGCAGCTCTGTGAGATTGTACTCCGCAGCGCCCAGATTTTGAACATCTCCTGCACCAAAGAAGGGGCTTTGGCTTTGGCCCGGCGCAGCCGGGGTACCCCCCGGATCGCCAACCGCCTGTTGAAGCGAGTGCGGGACTTCGCCCAGGTGCTGGGAGACGGCACCCTGACCCCGGAGCTGGTGGACATCGCCTTAAACCGGCTGGAAATCGACCAGCTGGGGCTGGACAGCCTGGACCGTCGGATGCTCACCACCATCATTCAGTTTTACGGCGGCGGACCGGTGGGACTGGATACTCTGGCTTCTGCCATGGGAGAAGAAGCGGTAACCTTGGAGGATGTCTGCGAGCCATATTTGATGCAGCTTGGCTTTTTAAACCGCACTCCCCGTGGCCGCTGCGCCACCAAAGCCGCCTATGAACATCTGCATCTGCGGCAGCCGGGGCAGCAGACTTTCTGAGGGTTCCTTGCAAAGAATAGACAAGAAAGGATTACGTTTGTATGCGCATTTCATCCAACTGGCAGGATTACCGCCTGCTGGACTGTTCCGGCGGGGAGCGGCTGGAAGCCTGGGGGAAAACAGTTCTAGTTCGCCCGGACCCCCAAATCCTTTGGGACACCCCCAAACAGCATTCCGGCTGGAAACATCCAGACGCCCACTACCACCGCAGTCAGAAAGGCGGGGGAAGCTGGGAATATTTCTCCGATCTTCCTCAAAGCTGGAATATCCGTTACGGCAACCTGACCTTCCGCATTCAGCCCACCGGCTTTAAGCACACCGGTTTGTTCCCGGAGCAGGCAGTGAACTGGGACTGGATGGCCCAGCGCATTGCGGCGGCTAACCGTCCCATAAAGGTATTGAACCTCTTTGCCTACACAGGCGGCGCTACCTTGGCCTGCGCAGCTGCCGGGGCGGCGGTGACCCATGTGGACGCCAGCAAGGGCATGGTCCATTGGGCCAGGGAAAACGCCAAGCTCTCCGGGCTGGAAGAAAAGCCCATCCGCTGGCTGGTGGATGACTGCGAAAAGTTTGTGGAGCGGGAGATCCGTCGGGGCAATCAATACGACGGCATCGTTATGGATCCTCCCAGTTATGGCCGGGGTCCCGGCGGGGAAATTTGGAAGCTGGAAGAAAAGATCTATCATTTGGTGGAGCGCTGCTCCCTGCTGTTAAAGGAAGACGCCTTGTTTTTCCTGCTCAATTCCTACACTACCGGCCTGTCGCCCTCGGTAATGGCTTATCTGTTGGGCTGTGTGGTGCAGCCCAAGCTGAAAGGCAGCGTTTCCGCCGACGAGATCGGCCTGCCGGTGGAACAGAGCGGATTGGTGTTGCCCTGCGGCTCCACCGCCATTTGGCAGAAAGATCAATAATATCCTATTTGGAAACAGAGGTTTTGCTTTGAATCATTTGATTTCTCTTTCCGATGTGATTTTTGAATACCCCCGGGAAGAAGCCGCCCCTTTGCGGGTGCTCAATCACCTGGATTTGACGGTGGAGCAGGGGGAATTTTTAGCCATCCTGGGGCAGAATGGCTCCGGGAAATCCACCTTGGCCAAACTCCTCAACGCCATCCTGATTCCCACCGGGGGCAGCTGCACCGTCTGCGGATTTGATACGGCACAGGAAGAAAACCTGTATGAGATCCGCAGCCGGGTTGGCATGGTGTTCCAAAATCCCGACAACCAGCTGGTGGCCAACGTAGTGGAGGAAGACGTGGCCTTTGCGCTGGAAAACATGGGGGTGGAGCCCGGTGAAATCCGCCGCCGGGTGGACCAGGCCCTCAAGCAGGTGGAGATGTACGATTTCCGGATGCACGCCCCCCATCAGCTCTCCGGGGGACAGAAACAGCGGATTGCCATTGCCGGGGTGCTGGCTATGGAGCCGGAGTGCATTGTGCTGGACGAGCCCACCGCCATGCTGGACCCCAGAGGACGGCGGGAGGTGCTGAACACCGTCCGCCGGCTCAATCAAGTCAAAGGCACCACCGTGGTGCTGATTACCCACTATATGGACGAAGCCTGTCAGGCGGACCGGGTGGTGGTGATGGACCAGGGGCAGGTTGCTCTGAGCGGCACGCCGAAAGAGGTGTTCAGCCAGGTCAACACCATCCGCAATCTGGGCCTGGACCTGCCTCAGGTCACCGAGCTTTGCTGGCGGCTGCGCCAGGCAGGCGTGCCTCTCCCGGAAGGAATTTTAACCGAGCAGGAGTGTTTGGACGCCCTCTGCCAGCTGTTGGGAGGTGGGGCGAATGATTGAACTGAAAGACGTCAGCTATGTCTATTCCCCCAAAACCCCCTTTGAGAAGACGGCGTTGGACCACATCAACCTGACCATTGGGGAAGGGGAGTTTATCGGCATCATCGGTCATACCGGTTCCGGCAAATCCACCTTGATCCAGCACCTCAACGGTCTGCTGCGCCCTACCCGGGGGCAGGTGCTGTTGGATGGGAAGGACATTTGGGCGGATAAGAAGAATCTCCGCCCGGTGCGGTTTCAGGTGGGGCTGGTATTCCAGTACCCGGAATACCAGTTGTTTGAAGAGACGGTGGGCAAGGACATTGCCTTCGGCCCTACCAACATGGGACTTTCCCAAGAAGAGATTCAGCGCCGGGTGCAGCACGCCATGGAAATGGTGGAGCTACCTGCTTCCTATCTGGATCACAGCCCCTTTGACCTGTCCGGCGGGCAGAAACGCCGGGTGGCCATTGCCGGGGTCATTGCCATGGAACCCAAGGTGCTGATCTTGGACGAGCCCACCGCCGGGCTGGACCCCAGAGGGCGAGATTTGATTTTGCAGATGATTGCCCATTACCGTAAGGCCACCGGCTCCACGGTGCTGCTGGTGAGCCACAGCATGGAGGACGTGGCTAAATACTGCGAAAAGGTGCTGGTGATGAACCAGTCCAAGGTCTTTGCCTTCGATACGGTAGAGCAGGTGTTTTCCCGCTGGCAGGAGCTGGAAGAGATGGGGCTGGATGTGCCCCAGATTACCCTGCTGTTCCAGCACTTGGAGCAGAAGGGATTCCACATCAGCGACCATAAAATTTACACCGTGCCTTACGGCGCCCAAAAGCTGCTGGAATACCTCCACCGGCCGGCCGGAAAGGGGGATCCCCATGCTCAATAACTTTACCTTTGGCCAATTCTTCCCCGGCCAATCGGTGATCCACCGGCTGGACCCCAGATGTAAACTGGTCTGCACGGTGCTTTATTTGGTGCTGCTGTTTGTGGTGAACACCTGGGTAGGGTTTGCAATCAGCGCCGCCTATATGGCGGTGGTCATTGTCGTCTCCAAAATCCCGGTGGGCAATGTGCTGCGGGGGGTGAAGCCCATTCTTCCCATTATGGCCATTACGGCGCTGTTGAACCTGTTTTTCATCGACGGCAACCGTGTGCTGGATTGGGGAATTATCCATATTTCCTGGGAAAGCATCTACTTTGCCATTAAAATGATCATCCGCCTGGCCATTTTGATTGTGGGCACCTCCATGCTCACCTACACCACCTCTCCCATCGCTCTCACCGACGGCATGGAGAAGGGGCTTCGGCCTTTGCAGAAGATCCATCTTCCGGTGCATGAAGTGACTATGATGATGTCCATTGCCCTGCGGTTCATCCCCACGCTGGTGGAAGAGACGGACAAAATCATGTCCGCCCAGAAGGCGCGGGGAGCGGATTTTGAATCCGGCGGGCTGATTCATCGAGCCAAAGCCCTGGTACCCATCCTCATTCCCTTGTTTATCTCCGCCTTCCGCCGGGCAGAAGAGCTGGCCCTGGCCATGGAATGCCGGTGCTACCGGGGCGGGGAAGGGCGCACCCGGCTGCGGCAGCTTCGCTACCACTGGCAGGACGGCATCGCCTACCTGTCCATGGTGCTGCTGTTCGCCCTCTGCGTGGCCTTGAATTTTCTGTTGCCCAACATTTAATGTGATTTCATGTCCGAAAAGGAGAACACCATGCGAAAACTCCTGGTGGAGCTTGCCTATAACGGCGCCGCCTTTCACGGCTGGCAGGTGCAAAAAAACGCCGTTTCAGTGGCTCAGACGGTGCAGGATGGGCTGGAAGCGGTGTTGAAGCAGCGGGTTCCGGTAACCGGCTGTTCCCGCACCGACGCCGGGGTTCACGCCAATCAATTTTATTTCCACACTGTGACCCAGGCGTCCATTCCCTGCGACAAACTGGTCTACGCCTTAAATGCCGTCCTGCCGGACACCATTGCGGTGAAAAGCTGCCGGGAGGTGGAGGATTCCTTCCATGCCCGGTACTCGGTGCAGTGGAAGCGGTACCTTTACCGCATCCACAACCATCCGGTGAAGGATCCCTTTGCCCAGGGGCTCTGCCTGCGGTATCCCCGGCGGCTGGAGGAACAGCTTCTGCACCGGGCGGCCCAGGATTTTGTGGGTACCCACGATTTTTCCGCCTTCTGCGCCGCCGGTGGCAAGGAGATGGAATCCCATGAGCGCACCATCTATTCCGCTTCGGTGACTCGGCAAGGAGATCAGGTGTACTTTGCGGTGGAAGGAAATGGGTTTTTGTACCACATGGTGCGGATCATGGTGGGGACCCTGCTGGAAATCAGCGAAAAAACCATTTCGCCCCAAGCCATACCGGAGATTTTGGCCGGTATGGACCGAAGCCGGGCAGGCCGCACCGCACCGGCCCAGGGGCTTTATTTAGATCATGTGGAATACGGAGGGAGACTGCCGGGTGAAAAAACTTAAGAAAACAAAAAAAGACCTTCAGCACGCCGCCCCGGTGTCTCAGCGCCGGAAGCTGAAAAAATCCACTTCGGTAGCACTTCAGCAGCAGCTGGACCTGCCGGACCAGAAGGATTCTTTGGCGGTGCTGAAGATTAAAAAAGAACTTCGCCGCCGGACGCTGATTGTTCGCTTTGCCATTGTGATTCTGATTTTGCTGATACTTATGGCGGTGTTCTTTTTGGTGCGGGCTATTGTCCAGAACTCTGCTTCTAATCAGCGTTCCCTGAGCTTTCCCATCAGCACCCAGGATGACGCCCCGCTGGACATTCATGTCAGCGGCGACTGGATCGTTCTCACCGATTCCGGGGACGCCACCTTCTATTCCCAGGATGCGTCCCGCTATACCACGTTGCAGCACGGCTGTTCCCGCCCGGTTTCGGTGGGCGCCGGAGATAAGCTGCTCACCTACGACCAGGGAGGTTATACGGTGAAACTGGATGATTCCGGAGGAAACATCCGCACCGTGACTGCGGACAACACCATTCTGTTCTGCGCCGTGGAGGATGGCGGCGCCTTTGCGGTAGCCACCACCGAAAGCCGGTACCGGGGCAGCATCTCCATCTATAACCGCAATGGCAGCGAGATTTATAAGTGGTCTTCGGCGGAAAACTATATTATGGCCGCCGCTTTTGTCAACAGCGGTGAGATGATTGTCGCCACCGTCAACGTGGAAAACGCAGACTATGTGACCCAAATCTACCGGCTGCGCACTGACCAGGATCAGGAAGAATACCTAACTAGTCTCAGCGGGGTGCTGCCCCTTTCCTTGACCATCAAGGGGGGCAACATCCAACTGGTGGCCCAGCAGGGGGTATATACCATGGACGGCCAGGGAACGCTGTTAAACACCTATTCTTTCAGCGGACCCCTGTGTGCATTGGGGGGACTGGAAGAAGGCGATCTGCTGGTTGCCACCCAGGACGCCACCGACCCCAACGCCTCTCATCTGGCGGTGCTGGACGCTTCCGGCACAGCAACTGCCCAGATGGATGTGGAGCAGGCGGTGCTGGATGTGTACAGCAGCGGCGACGGATTGGTGTATCTCACTTCCGATTCCATTGTGTTGACCGATTCGGCGTTGACGGTGCAGCATCAATATGAAAATAACCGCAGCTACAACCAGGCAGTACGCCTTGGCAATATCTGTTATGTCATCGGCACCGATACCTTTGACCGGCTGGAACCGGAGGAGGGAAATGAATGAGTTGGATGTTTTCTTTGATTTTTGATGGGATCGCCCTTCTGATCTTCATTGCCGTGATCATCGGATATGCCAAAAAGGGATTTGCCGGAGCTCTGGTCCATTTGGTAGGTTACTTTGTGGCCTGTGCCGGGGCTTGGCTGCTTTCAGATTGGCTTTCCCCGTTGATTGCCGAGTGGTTCCGGCCTGCGATCAGCCAGCAGGTGGAAAATGCTTTGGTTCAATGGCAGACGGATGGTACCATCCAGCAGGCCGGTGGGTTTTTCACCTGGCTGCAACAGTTAACCGGCTTGGAATTCAGCGCCGACAGCACTGCCCAGGCCGTTACCGACATGATTGTCCAGACTGGGCTGACGCTGTTGATTTCCATGATCCTGTGGCTGGTGCTGTTCAGTGTGCTGATGATTCTGGTGCGCTGCATTTCCGGGAAGCTGAGGCTGATTAACCGCATCCCGGTGATCGGAACTGCCAATAGTTTTTTGGGCGGTTTGCTGGGAGCGGCCATCGGTTTTATCTGGGTTTGGCTCTATGTGCTGCTGATGCGGCTGGTTGTACCCGCCGTTCTCGGAAACGATGCTCAAATCGGCTTGCAGGAAAGCATTTTGTGTGGTAATATAATCTACTGGACACAGTGGTAACTACACCCTTTGGAGGAAGTTTCAAATGAATGTTCCCAATACACTTACAGTCGTCCGACTGATTTTGGTTCCTGTTTTTGTAATCACTATGTTTGCTCCTTTGCCCCAATCCTGGCGCTGGCTGCCCTTGGCTATTATTGTGCTCAGCGGCATTACTGACGTGGCGGATGGCTACATCGCCCGCCGGTTCAACCAGATCACGCAGCTAGGCAAGGTGTTGGATCCTTTGGCGGATAAGCTTTCCCTATTGGCATTGAGTATCTGCATTGCCATTAAGTTTTTCCCATTCTGGGTGATTGCCGTTGTGGTGATTATCAAGGAAATCCTTCAAATTTTGGGCGGCGGTTATCTGATGAAAAAGAAAATCAAGATTCCCTCCTCCCGTTGGTTCGGCAAAGCGTGTACTGCCGTTACCTATTGCTGCTATATCATCCTGCTGGCACTGCCTATTTTCCATCTGATTCCGCCGCTGTGGGCGCTGTGGACCATGGTGGCAGTGATTTTGGCGCTGATGCTGCTGGCCTTTTTTTCCTATCTGCCGGTGTTTTTGCGCTTGCTGCAGCAGAACAAGCCGCTGGAAGAATCTGTCCAGGAGAAACCGTAATCAAAAAACCGTCCTCGTTTGATGTGAGGGCGGTTTTTATTCAGGAAGGAGGGGCTTTTTGACCGGCCTTTGGGGGAGGGACGGTGTTTTGTTTGGTACGCAGCGTTTGGATGTTGCCCCATAGGATGCAAATGCTGCCTGCTAAAAAAAACAGGGCTAGGATCGCAATCAGCAGATTTTTAAAAAGATCGCTGCCGGGATCAAATGATTGGAGTGCTTTGCTGTTTTCCGGCTGTCCCGGCAGATAGAAAACAGAGATGGAAGCGCCCGGTTCTATCTGCTGCATCTGATCCCGGGAAATTTCCGACGAATTTTGGTACTGCTTTCCCTCGGCCTCAAATTGGTAGGTCACATGGTAGACGTCGGAGGTGTCTCCGCCTGGGGTGCGGTAGGTGTCCAGCACAATTCCCTGAGTTTGCACGGCGGACAGGCTGCGCCGAATGCCGCTTTCTATTTGAAGGACATGGTGGAACAAGGTGAAAGCGGAAACCAGCAAAAGAACGATGGCAAACAGCCAGGAGAATAAGGCAGTTTTCTTTGATTTTTTCATGGCTCTCCCTCCGTAACCTTGAATGACACTGCTATTGTAGCAGAAGAACAGCTTTGGATTCCTTCTTTTGTTGTATGAAGTTAGAAAAACAAAGGAAAAATATTTGCAAGGTAACCGGTTTACAGGGATGATCGGATGTTTCAGGCAACAAGAGGTTTTGCTTTCCCTTTCCCTTTCTCTTTGTTTTTGAATAAATCTAAAACTTTTTTTCAACATTTCCTTCAGGCCGTGACAGGAGGAATGTTTTCTGTTATAATCATGCTAGTACCCGTCTGCATCTTCAGGAAAAGCAGACGGCGGCGTAAAAGGAGATCGTGTATGCTTTGTTCCAGATGTAAAAAACGAGTTGCGATGATTTTCCTCTCCAAAATGGAAAACGGCAAGCCGGTGAATGAAGGGCTTTGCCTGAAGTGTGCCAAGGAGCTCAACCTCCCCCAGGTCACTGCCATGATGGAGCAGATGGGAATTACCGATGATGATATCGACGCCATCAGCGACCAGATGACCGAATTGGCCAACGGCGATTCTTTTGAACCCGGCGGCAACCAAACCATGCCGGCCTTTTTGCAGAACATGATGAACGGCGTAGGGGAAATGATGCAGTCCATGAAGCAGCAGGGGGACAACCTTCCTGCCAATCCTCCCACCCCCAAAACCGGCAATGCCGGCAAACGGGAACGGCGGGAGCAGCCCAAAAAGTATAAATTTTTGGACAGCTTCTGCACCAACTTGACGGAACGGGCCAGAAAAGGCCAGCTGGACAATATTGTGGGCCGGGATCGGGAGATTTACCGGGTGGTTCAGATCCTGTCCCGCCGCAGCAAAAATAACCCCTGCTTGATTGGTGAACCCGGCGTGGGCAAAACCGCCATTGCCGAGGGCATCGCCCAGCGGATTGCCGGGGGAAATGTGCCCTTCCGGCTTCAAGATAAGCAGCTTTACCTGCTGGACATGACCAGCCTGGTGGCCGGCACCCAGTTCCGGGGCCAGTTTGAAAGCCGGGTGAAGGGGCTGCTGGACGACATCAAAAAAGCGGGAAACGTCATCCTCTTCATTGATGAGATTCACACCATTGTGGGCACCGGGGACAGCGAAGGCAGCATGAGCGCAGCCAATATCCTCAAACCCGCCCTGAGCCGGGGAGAAGTGCAGGTCATCGGCGCCACTACCTTTAACGAATACCGCAAACACATTGAAAAGGATTCCGCTTTGGAGCGCCGGTTCCAGCCGGTGACGGTGAACGAACCCACCCTCAGCGAGACGGTGCAGGTGCTCAAGGGCATCCGCCGGTACTATGAGCAGTTCCATCGGGTGAAGGTCAGCGACTATATTGTGGATTTGGCGGTGAAACTCAGCGAGCGGTATATCAACGACCGCTTCCTGCCGGATAAGGCCATCGACCTGTTGGACGAAGCCTGTTCCTGCCGCAGCCTTCGGGCGCCGGAGCTCACCGAATACGAAAAGCTCAACCAGACCCTAAAAGAGCTGACGGTGCAGGAATCGGAACTGGAAGGGGAAGAGGTGCTGGATTACGAAAAGATTGCCAAGACCAAATCCGAAATCCTCTCCTGCCGGGAAAAACTGAAGGAGTTGGAGCCCAAGGTGGCCAATATCCCGGTGGAAGTGGACGACGTGGCTCGGGTGATCGAGCTGTGGACCGGCATTCCCGCTTCCAAAATCAAGCAGAATGAGTTTGAAAAGATTATCGGTTTGGAAGACCGGCTGAAAAAGCGGGTAGTGGGACAGGACGAAGCCATCCACGAGGTGGTCAATGCCATCAAGCGAAGCCGTATCCAGCTTTCGCCCGTGAAGCGTCCCGCCTCCTTTATCTTTGTGGGACCTACCGGCGTGGGCAAGACCGAGCTGGTGAAATCCCTGGCCAGCGAGCTGTTTGATTCGGTGGACCCGCTGATTCGGCTGGATATGACCGAATATATGGAAAAGCACACCGTCAGTAAGCTCATCGGCTCTCCGCCGGGGTATGTAGGATACGATGAAGCGGGCCAGCTCACCGAGAAGGTGCGCCGCAAGCCTTATTCCGTCATCCTCTTTGATGAAATCGAAAAAGCCCACCCGGATGTGATGAACATTCTGCTGCAAATGCTGGATGAGGGCCGGATTACCGACTCCCAAGGCCGGACGGTGGACTTTTCCAACACCGTGATCTGCATGACCAGCAACGCCGGTTCCTCCGACAAATCGGGGGTCGTGGGCTTTGGAAAATCGGAAAACGATATTTCCAAGGAAAAGGCCATGCGGGGATTGAAGGAGTTTTTGCGTCCGGAGTTTTTGGGCCGGGTGGACGAAGTGGTGGTGTTCCATAACCTGGGCCATGAACAGCTCAAGCAGATCGCCGCATTGAAGCTGGACGAAATGAAGCCTTCGTTGCTGGACCGGGGCATTACCTTCCAGTACGACGATGCCGCCTTGGAGAGACTGGCCCAGCTCAGTGACGACGGCGCCTATTCCGCCCGTGACCTGCAAAAGGTCATCCGCAAGGAAGTGGAGGATTCCATCGCCGCCCTGCTGATGAGCCGGTACGAAAACCCGCCCAAGCTGCTGGCGCTGACCTGCGTGGATGATCAGATCCAGTTGGTGACCGATTAAACTTGAGAGAGAAAGGCAGGCAGTTTTGTCTGCCTTTTTGCTTCACGGTCAGCAGTGTCCGGCGGGAAACCATGATTGTAACATAAAACGCAGGAACAGGAGAGGGTTGTGCTGTGAATATTCAATGGGATGCGGAAAAATACACGTCCGATTTTTCGTTTGTGCATCGGTATGGAAACAGTGTCACGGAATTGATTGATGCGCCTTCCAACAGCACTGTACTGGATTTGGGGTGCGGGAACGGGGCGTTGTCCAAAGTCTTGCAGGAGAAGGGGTTTCAGGTCATTGGGCTGGACGCTTCCAAAGAGCTGCTGGACATCGCCCGAAAAAACAATCCTGAAATTCGGTTCATACAGGGAGATGCCACGGACTTTTCCTTGGAAAAACTGGTGGATGTGGTGTTTTCCAACGCCGTCTTTCACTGGATTGATGAACAACGGCAGCAGGCTATGCTGCAATGTGTGTATAGCGCCCTGAAACAACATGGGCAGTTTGTGTTTGAGTTTGGCGGCAGCCAAAACAATCGCTTGATTCATGAAGCGCTGGCCGGTGTTTTTGCGGAGCATCAATATCCGTACAACCATCCGTTTTACTTTCCCACTATCGGCGAATATGCTTCCCGTTTGGAAAGCGCGGGATTTCGGGTGATTTACGCTATCCTCTTTGACCGTATGACCGAGTTAAAAGGGGAAAATGGGCTGAAAGACTGGATTCATATGTTTGTCAAAACCCCGTTTTCAGTGGTGAAAAGCAAAGCGGAACAAGAAGCGATGATTGATGCGGCGGTGAAGCGTTTGCAGGAGAAGCTGTACCGAAACGGCAAATGGTATTCTGACTATGTCCGGCTTCGGATGAAGGCAGTCAAAGAATAAAACCCATTTATGCCGTGATCCAGCGGCCAATGCCGGTTGGATGAGAATTTGAATAAAGAGGAGAAGAAAGTCATGATCCAAGCCGTTTTCTTTGACATCGACGGTACGCTGTTAAATTTCAAGGACCACACCGCCCCGGCTTCCACCATAAGGGCCCTGCACCGGTTACAGGAAAAAGGGGTGCGCATCTTCATCGCCACCGGCCGTGCGCCTTTTCAGATTGATCTGGTGCGCCGTCAGCTGCCGGTTGCCTTCGATGGGTTTGTAATGGTCAACGGGCAGTACTGCCTGTACCAAAACCAGGTGGTTCACAGCCAGCCCATTCCCCCGGAAGACATTCAGGGGATTCTGCCTTATTTGGAGCAGAGCGGCGTCTCCTGCGCCTTTGTGGAGCTGGATTACGTTTACTTTAACCGAGTGCCGGAGGTGCAGCTCCATCGTGTGAAGGAAAGCAAGCACACCACTCCCCGCCCGGCGGACGACCCTGCCCGGCGCATCTTTACCCACACCACCTACCAGCTTTCCCTGTACACCCCGCCGGAACAGGAAGTGGAAGCCATGGCCTGCATTCCCAACTGCCGTGCGGTGCGCTGGACCCCGGTGTTTGCCGATATCATCCCCAAAACCGGGGGAAAAGCTGTGGGAATCGGGGCCATGCTGAACCATTTGGGACTGGATTTTTCCCAGTGCGCCGCCTTTGGGGACGGCGGAAACGACATTGAAATGCTCCAGGCGGCAGGCATTGGGGTGGCTATGGGGGGGAGCGCCAAAGAAGTCATCCAAGCGGCGGACTTTACCACCCGCCCCCTGGAAGAAGACGGGGTGGAGTACGCTTTAGAAAAACTGGGGATTTTGTAATCTGACGGCGGATTGCTTTTTTAACGGGGTTGATGTATACTGTTTTCTGGTGATAACGATGAAACAACAGGGTAAAATCGGGGACCTTCACTGCCACACCCAAAAAAGCGATGGCAGTGAGTCCTTGGAAAAGGTGGTCCACATTGCAAAGCAGGTGGGGATGGATTTTTTGGCGGTCACCGACCACGATTACCTTACCCCCCGCAGCGAATTGGACCGATTGGAGCAGCAGTACGGCATCCCGCTGATTCAGGGGGTGGAGCTTTCCTGCTACGACCATCTGCGGGGAAGAAGAGTGCACCTGCTCTGTTATGAGCCGAAAAACCCGCAGCCCATTGTGGAGCAATGCCGGGCGGTCTGCCAAAAGCGCACCCAAACCGGGGAAGAAATGCTAAAACTGGTACAAAAGGAGTACCCCATTGCCCGGGAGGATGTGATGGAGTACGCTTCCAAAAGCGAAGCTATCTTTAAGCAGCATATCATGGCGGCGCTGATGAGCTACGGTATCACCAACCAGATGTTCGGGGACCTGTTCCGGCAGCTGTTTTCCAGCAGGGGGGGCAAAGCCTACATTAAGATTGCCTATCCGGACGTCCGGGAAATCCTTCCCTTGGTGCGTCAGGCCCAGGGAATTGCGGTGCTGGCCCACCCCTATGAATACGATTCCTTGGAGTTACTGGAAGAGCTGGGCGGCCAGGGGCTGCTGGACGGGGTGGAATGCTATCATTCCCGCTGCACCCATGAAGGGGAAGAGTACCTGCTGGGCCGGGCGGAACACTTCGGCCTGGTGGCTACCGGCGGCTCCGATTATCACGGCTTTAACGCCAGCCGCATCAGCCCCTTAGGCAACCGGTACACTCCCTGGGAGCACTGGCTGCAACTGAAAGAACTGCAAGTCCGCCGTTACGGCAAAGAATAAAACCGACAAAGGAGAAGAGAAGATGGACGTAAAAGAACTGGCCATTGAAAAACACCGGGAATGGAAGGGAAAGATTGAGGTGGTTTCCCGCACCCCCATCAAAACCAAAGAGCAGCTCTCCATTGCCTACACCCCCGGCGTGGCAGCGCCCTGCATGGAGATTGCCAAGGACCACAGCAAGGTGTACGACTTTACCCGCCGGGGCAACCTGGTGGCGGTCATTACCGACGGCACGGCGGTGCTGGGACTGGGGGACATTGGCCCGGAAGCAGCCATGCCGGTGATGGAAGGGAAGTGCGCCCTGTTTAAGGAATTTGCCGACGTGGACGCCATTCCCCTCTGCGTCAATTCCAAAGACCCGGATGAAATCGTCCGCACCATCGAGCTCATCGGCTTGAGCTTCGGGGGCATTAACCTGGAGGACATCTCCGCCCCCCGCTGCTTTGAAATTGAACAGAAGCTGAAGGAGCGGCTGCCCATCCCGGTGTTCCATGACGACCAGCACGGCACCGCCATTATCGTGGGAGCGGCGGTAATCAACTCCGCCAAGCTCATCGGCAAACCTTTGAGCGAACTGGAAATCGTCATCAACGGCGCCGGAGCGGCGGGCATTGCCATTGCCAAATTCCTGATGCTGTTGGGAGTAGGGAACATCATCCTCTGCGACATCCACGGCATTTTAGCTCCCGGAGCCGAAGGCATGAATCAAACTCAGGAACAGATGTCCCAGATTACCAACCGGGACCGCCGCACCGGCACTTTGGCGGATGCCATGGTGGGCGCAGATGTGTTTATCGGCGTGTCCAAGCCCAATATGGTGACTCCCGCCATGATTCAGAGCATGAATGAAAAGCCGGTGATCTTCGCTATGGCCAACCCGGTGCCGGAAATTATGCCGGAGGAAGCGCTGGCTGCCGGGGCTTACATTGTGGGCACCGGACGAAGCGATTTCCCCAATCAGATCAACAATGTGCTGGCGTTCCCCGGCATCTTCAAGGGTGCGCTGCGGGCAAGAGCCAGAGACATTACCGATGAAATGAAAGTGGGGGCAGCTTACGGCATTGCCGGAATCATTCCGGAAGATGAGCTTCGCCCGGACTATATCCTGCCGGACCCCTTTAATCCCGCCGTGGCGGAAAATGTAGCCAAAGCGGTGGAAAACGCAGTGAAGCGGGGAGAATAAGACCATGGAAGAATACGTCAGCAAAACTTTAGAAGCTCTGCGTCGCCATCGGATGGTGGCGGAATATGTGGACAGCCGCTGGGATGTGCTGCCCAAAATCCTAGAATGGATTCCTCAGGGCGCTTCGGTTGCCTTCGGCGGCTCCGTGACCTTGGAAGAAACCGGCGTCCTCAACGGCATTCGTCAAATGGGAGCCCAGGGGGATTTGGAAGTGTTAGACCGGTTTGCTCCCGGCTTAACGCCGGACGAGCTGAAAGAGCTGTTCCGCCGCGCCTTTACCAGCGATGTGTTTTTGACCTCCTCCAACGCCATTACCCAGGACGGCTACCTCTACAACGTGGACGGTCGAGGCAACCGGGTGGCGGCTATGATTTACGGCCCGGATTCGGTGATTGTGGTGGCCGGGGTGAATAAAATCTGCGAAAACCTGGAAGCCGCCGTTCTTCGCAACCAGAAGGTAAGCGCTCCCAAAAACGCTATGCGATTGAAGAAAAACACTCCCTGTGCGAAAACTGGGGAATGTATGCACTGCCTGTCCAAAGACCGGATCTGCGCCAGCTTTGTGGCCCTTGGCCCGCAGATGGTGCCGGATCGGATCAAGGTGCTGCTGGTGGGTGAATCTTTGGGATATTGAGAGGTGTTATGATGCTGTTTTTGTGTTATGAAAACTGTTCCACCTGCAAAAAGGCGGAAAAGTGGCTGCAAGACAATGGGATTTCCTACACCAAGCGCTCCATCACCGACCAGCCCCCAACGGAGGAAGAGCTGGTCCTTTGGCAGCAAAAAAGCGGGCTGCCCTTAAAGCGGTTTTTCAACACCAGCGGAATGCTGTACCGTCAGATGGAGCTGAAGGAGAAACTTCCCTCCATGAGTGAAGAGGAGCAGCGCCGTCTGCTCTCCCAGCACGGAATGTTGGTAAAGCGACCCATTGGAGTCAGTGAGGATTTGGTTTGCGTGGGATTCCGTCCGGCGGAATGGGAAGGGTTTCAGCAGGATTAAAAGAAAGAACAGCTGCCAAGAAACATAAGCTGAGAATCATATCTGTGTTGGTTATCCAAAAAATCTGACTATTTTGCCGGACACATAGAAATGGCTCCCGGAATTGTCCCAAGAGAAGTCGGCACAGTTTTCCCAACAGGTGAGAAAATTGCGTTAAAAATGCAGGCAAGGAATGGACTTCTTGTCTGCATTTTGATTTTGTCCGGCTCTGTCAATCTGCTTCAAGAAGAGCATTTCGGTAGTAAGGATTCCTGTTGGCGCATATTCGTCGGAACTGGGAAAAAATAAAAGTACATCCCTGTTAACCGGTGTCGTAAATTACTGTTGGGGAAGCCATCTCAAAAGGGAATTGAATGATTCAAAAATAGTATAATTTCGAGAAAAACCTTGCTTCCTTCTGCTTTTTTCCAAAATTTCTTCCAGGGGCTTTTCAAATACCCCCTTTTGTGGTATACTTACTTTCAGAAGCTGAGTGCTTCTATTTTTCACTAAACAACAAAGAGGTGTTTTCTTTGCTCACATTAAAACAAGTTACCTGGACCGCCCCCGGCGGCAGTTCGGTTTTGAAGGGAATTGATCTGGCGGTTCCCGACCATAAGTTGGTAGTAATTACCGGCCCCAACGGCGGCGGCAAAACAACGCTGGCAAAATTGATTTCCGGTTTGGAAAAACCGGATTCCGGTCGCATTTATCTGGACGATCAAGACATCACTGATCTGGACGTCACCCAGCGTGCCAAGTTGGGCATCAGTTATGCCTTTCAGCAGCCCGTCCGTTTCAAGGGCTTGACTGTGGCAAACCTGTTGGAACTAGCAGCCGGAAAAGCCCTGTCGGAAGACGAAGCCTGCGGTTATCTGGTGCAGGTGGGGCTCTGTGCCAGGGATTATATTGACCGGGAAGTCAACGCTACCCTTTCCGGCGGCGAAATCAAGCGCATTGAACTGGCCACCGTGTTAGCCCGGCACAGCAAACTTTCCGTGTTCGACGAGCCGGAAGCGGGGATTGACCTGTGGAGCTTCCACAACCTAATTGGCGTGTTCCAATCCATGAAAGAATCCCAGTCCGGTACTTCTGTAATTATTTCCCACCAAGAGCGGATCTTGGCCATTGCCGATGAAATCGTGGTGATTGCCGACGGGCAAATCACCCACCAAGGCCCTGCCGGGGAAATGCTGCCCCAGTTGTTGGAGCAGGAAGAAACCGGATGCCCTAAGTGCATGAAAAAAGAAATCAATTTTGGAGGGCAGTCGAATGAATGAAATCACCAAGGAACTTTTAAGACAGGTCTCCGATTACAAAGACGGTTATGAAGGGGCCTATAACATCCGGGAAAACGGCGGCTGTGCTGGACGGAAATCCACCGAGCATATCCGCATCGAAAGCAAAACCGACGCTCCCGGTTTGGAAATCCACATTCTTCCCGGTACCAAAGGAGAAACCGTTTCCATTCCCGCCTGCGTCACTCACGGCGGAGTGGACGACATTGTCTATAACGACTTTTATGTAGGGGAAGGAGCAGACGTGCTG
>PPYE01046585.1_pt1 | contig 40106 bp, 33 predicted proteins | sample 1559881 | NCBI WGS metagenome assembly PPYE01 (sample SAMN08240022, study PRJNA423297) | Human gut metagenome, whole genome shotgun sequencing project. | reverse complement strand
AGAAGCAGACGCGTCGGAACAACCGGCAGATTCATAAGCTTTCCATCCTCAAAGGCGGCATTCGAAAGCGCAATCAGGCGCCCTTTGAGGTCAATGGCTTTCGTCTTTTTGACAAAGTTGCCTGCCAGGGAGAAGAAGGCTTCATTTTTGGCCGTCGATCATCCGGGTTCTTTGATGTTCGGAAGCTTGACGGAACCCGAATTTCGGCAGGCATCAGCTATAAGAAGCTGCATCTGCTGGAAAAGAGACGAACCTATTTAACAGAAATTCGAAAGGAGGAGGCGCTTCTTGCCCTGCCTGAAGGCAGGAGTCTCCGCGCCTAAATTTGATGAATTGGAGATCACTGAAAATCCCGACATCGAGGAACCGGGAGCTGCGGTAATCGTTAGGACGACAGGACGGAATCCTACGGTATTCAGTGAAATTGCTCAGTACGGTGACACTTCTGAAGCACTGGCAAGAAGTCTCGGCAAACAGATTAGAGGTTTTCTTGCGGCATCAGCACCGATTGAAACTCATTTAGCTGACCAGATCATTCTTCCGCTTTTCTTTGCAGCAGGAGGGAGCTTTTTAACCAAGGGCTCATCAGAGCATCTTGAAAGCTGCATCAAGGTTCTGGAATTGTTTACAGGTCAAAAAGTAAAGACAGAAAAAGACGGAAAGTGCCTGGTCGTCAACGTGCCTAAATTTAAGAGAGAGAATCATGATTAAAGGAAAAGATTTAGAGGAATTGAAAGTTCCCAAAGTTGCCGAGATCAGAGCAAAACTCTATGAAGCCCTCGGAAAATCCTATGCAGCCGGTAAAAAGGATTCTGAATTAAAACCTCTGGTCGGCAAACTGGCGGTATCTGCCAATCCGACAGAAGTCTTGGAGCAGGTAGATATCCCGGAAGAAGTTAGAGAAAATTTCAAAGTTGTAGCCGAAGAACTGGAGAAATTCCGAAGTGGCCGAATCGTTTACAGCGAGAGGAAAGAAAAGGCACCTTGGAAGTTGTGGGGCACAGAAAAGGTCGAAGCCAGAGCGCTTGAACAGATGGATGAGGCTGTTAGTTTGCCGATTTCCGTCGGAGGCGCTCTGATGCCGGATGCTCACCAGGGTTACGGTCTCCCGATCGGCGGCGTGCTGGCGACTAAAAACGCAGTGATTCCGTATGCTGTCGGCGTGGATATTGCCTGCCGCATGAGAATATCGATTCTTGATATTCCTTACGAAGAATTCGAAAAAGATCGCCGCAAATTCGGCGCAACACTTTTGGATGAAACGCGTTTCGGCGTAGGTGTGACGTTCGAGCCCGGAAAGCGTACGCACAAGGTAATGGAGGATCCGTTATGGAGGAAATCCGGCGTCGTCAAAGAGAATTTCAAGCGTGCAGCTTCTCAGTTGGGAACGAGCGGTCACGGAAACCATTTCGTTGAATTCGGAAAGCTCATGGTGGAGAACGACGTTGATGAACCGACCTTAAAAATTAAGGCCGGGATCTATACAGCGCTTTTGTCTCACTCCGGAAGCCGAGGCTTAGGCCTGCATGTTGCGAATCACTTCTCTGAACTGGCTCAGCAGCTCCATCCGGAACTGCCTGAGAACTTAAAGCGTTTGGCTTGGCTGGAATTAGATTCTCAGGAAGGAAAAGATTACTGGGAGGCCATGGAGCTCTGCGGTAAATACGCTGAAGCCAACCATGAGCTGATCCATGAGAGCGTGATCGGAGCTTTAGGCTGCGGCGTATTGGGTTTTGTAGAAAACCACCACAACTTCGCCTGGAAAGAGATGTATGACGGAGAAGAACTCATTGTGCATCGAAAAGGCGCAACGCCGGCCGGCAAAGGTAAGTTAGGTGTGGTGCCGGGATCTATGGGTTCGCCCGGATTCATTGTTCGAGGTAAAGGAAATGCGAAATCTTTCAATTCCTGTTCTCATGGCGCAGGCAGAGTGATGAGCCGAGCGGCTGCTTTCAGAACCTTGAAACATGCCGATATGAAAAAGATCCTCAAGGAACAGGGCATCTCTTTGATCGGAGGAACCCTGGACGAATCTCCTGAAGTCTATAAAGACATCAATAAGGTGATCGACGGCCAGAGAGATTTGGTGGATGTCCTGGCGAAATTCGAGCCGAAGCTTGTCCGTATGGCTGCTGAAGGCAACCAGTGGAGCAACAAAAAGAAGAAGAAAAAGCCGGAGAACAAAGGTGATGAAGATGTTTGTATGTAGGGAGGGCATCTGTTCCATCCGGCTTAAAACGGATAGGCAGAAACAACAAGAGGCAGCTGGCTGCCTCTTGTTGAATCAGATCAGTCTAAAACTAGATCAGCATCAGCGAACGGAGGTAAGTAGCGATAATGGCAATTACCATGACGGGGATGGATCTTCTGATCAAATCAAACGGATTGAGTCCGCTCAAACCTGCAATAGCAATCGTCACACCTGCGATCGGGCTGGAAGAACGAGCCATACCAGAGGCTAACTGGAGCGGAGAAATCATGAATGCAGCGTTCAAACCAACTTTGGCTGCGATATCCGGAATCATTGGAGCGAAGCTGAAGAAAGCAGCGTTGCCGGAGCCCATCACGAAGGCGGAACCGACGACGATGAGGAACATAACGGTGAAGACAGCGTAACCGCCAGCCTGCATACCGGAAACGGAGTTGATGATTTCAGCAATACCGCCGGATTTCGTTAAACCAGCTGCGAACACTTCCGCGCAGACAATCAGGAAGACGGTGGAGGTAAAGACCTTACCCATACCCTGAGCAAAGGTCTTGATCGTGCCGATGGATTCTTTGAGGTTCATTCTTCTGATGCCGTCAAGGATGAGGGCAACGAAAGTGGAGACCAGCAGGGCAGTCACAACTTCCATGCGGATGCCTTTGTACATCAGCGGAGAGAAGACGAACAGGAGGATAACCGGGATCAGCGGGAAGAGTGCGTACCAAAGCGGAGCGTTTTCGGCTTTGGCGTCTTCTTTAGTCAGCTGAGGAACTTCGAAGTCTTCCTTAGTCAGGATGCCTTTGGCGAGGTCTCTCTTATCGAACCAGCGCTGGATAAAGAAGTGGGCAACGAGCATAGCGATAACAGCAACCCAGCCGATGGTCCACTGAACATTCAGGAAAAAGTCCATGACGTGCATCTTTGTGAGATCAGCAGCCAGAAGGTTGTTGCCGCCGGACGGCCCAAAACAACAGCAGCCGCCGACCAAGATGGTTGCTGCGGCAGACTGACGGGAGATACCGCCCATGACCATAACCGGGTAGAGGGAGACCATCAGCAGGAGGGCTAAGCCAGCTGCAGACGGAATGAAAACATTAAGGATTAAGCTCAGAATGAAGCCCAGTGTCATAACGATGTACGGAGCTTTAATCAGCTTGAGCGGCTTAACGCTTAATCTCACCAGGGCGCCGGAAGCACCGATCTGGTCCATAAAGTAAGTGAAGCCGGCGATTGCCATGATGTTCATACCTAAACCGGCTGTTCTTGTCTGAAGCAGGTTGGTAAAGATCTGAATGACATCAAGGCCAGCAAGATGAGTCGCTTTTTTGCCGGTAATTAAAGGGTCCGGGCTGATGCAGGCGACTACCCCTAAAGTAATGAGGCCTACAAATAACAAAGCGCCGGGAGCATAGTACTTTTTGAAAATCAAGTACGCCGCTGCCGCAATCGAAGCAATAACGATGCAGATACTTAACATATAAATTTCCTTGGGCGGTTGAGATAAATAAATTTAGTTTTAATCATCGAATCACAGAATTGAGTTTCCTGGAGGAAAATCGGAGCTTTTTGCTAAACCGCTAATGCAGTCAGCTCCTCTTCTTCGATCGAAGGTTGAAGACCTAATTGCATCGTTTGCCTGAAACTTGTCAGTCGGAGGCAAAGAAGAGGTTTTAGAAACAAAACCTAGTCAGACCGATTGGCGCATAAGACTTCTTACGGAGTCATTATCGGGGCTATCCCGCAAAATTGTTATCAGAAATTACCTCAATATTTGTTAAGGCAGAAACGTGAGTAAACTTGAATTTGGTAGTTCTTGTTCGTGGAAACCTTAACAAAAATTCAAATAATTCAGTTTCGGAGTTGGATCTAACTAAGATATCCTAAAGTGCTGAAGTGAAATTACTCGAGTTTTCGAAGGGGAACAATCTTTTCTTTCCACAAAAAAAATGTAAATTGAATTATGCAAAGGGGTAATCTTTCTTTAAAAGAATCTTAAAATTAATTAACTAAAACAATAATCGTAATCTAAATTAAAAAAAAGAGAAAATTAAATAAAAAAAAAAACGGGCAGAACTATAAATGTTTTCTTGATGGATGGAACGCCTGATGGAAAAATAAAATGCACTATTGGAAACTGGATTGGCGTGGTCTACAAGATCCCAATCAAAGAACTTGATTCTTGTAGAGAAAGAGAAGAATTGAAGTACAGTGGCGTGTACTTTTTAATTGGAGCCTCTGATAAGGATTCTGAGCCCGTTATTTATGTTGGCCAAGCAAGATCTCGCAAGAACGGAGAAGGAACAAATCAAAGACTAAATGAACACCATTCAAAATCAAAGGATTTTTTTTGGTCAGAAGCGATAGTTTTGACCACGTCAAATAACTCTCTTGGTGCAACCGAAATTAGCTATTTAGAAAATCGTTTCTTCTCCCTTGCAAATGAAGCTCATAGATATAAAGTTGTCAACAATAATGAACCTCCCAAAGGAAATGTCACTGAAGAGAAGGAAAGTGAGCTTGAAGAATTTATCGAAAATGCAAGACTTGTTATGAGCGTTCTTGGGCGTCGAGTCTTCGAGCCGATAGTAAAGAAGTCGGCGAAGCAGAATAATTTGCCAGTTACACCAGTTACCACCAATGTCATTTTCCTGATAAAGCAAGAAATAAAGGGAGATAAAGTAAACGCCAGGGCTATAAGGACTCCTGAGGGGATTGTCGTTTTGTCTGGAAGTAAATTAAGAGAAAAACCAGTACGTTCTTGCCCTAAAGACGCAAAGGCGAACAGAAGAAAATATAGGGATCTTATTGACGAGAACCACATACTTCAAGCAGATATCTTGTTTGATACTCCGAGTAGTGCAGCAAAATTTGTTCTTTTGCGTTCTGCAAATGGAAATACAGAATGGAAAACCAAGGAAGGAATTACTCTTAGTCAGTATGAGAAGGGTTATTGATTAATCGTTTTAGGCTGATTGAAATTTCTTCTAAGAAGGAAAAATAATAAAAATTTCTTTTATAGAAGAAAAAAGTTCAGAAAAGCCGTCCGTATTTCGGACGGCTCCTAATGCTTAATCTTCAGATTAAGGAATGAAACGATCGGTGATCTGTTTCAGAGAGAATTCCTCTTTCACAATGTGCTTGATACCGCGTTTAGCCAGAGTGGAGGCGCCCCTTTCATCGCAAATGATTGTTGTGCCTTTTCCTAAAAGCTGACCGTCCAGCATGATGACGTTGCCTTCAACAATTGTGGCAAAGGCCTTTTCATTTTGAATGTCCAGAATGGAGATGTCTGCATCGGCTCCGACGGAGAGATGTCCTTTGTTCTTTAGGCCTAAAGCTCTAGCTCCGTTAAGGCTGGCTTTAACCGCATATTCATTGAGATTCAGAGCTCCGAACTTCACAAGGAGAAGTCCATTTTCAACGATGACGTTGCGCGGGTAGCAGCCGCCGTCGGTTGAGAAGGAATCCACAACGAAAGAACCGTCAGAGCGTTTTGCGGTTGCAATAAGGAAGCGGCTAACAGCAGGATTAACTTTGAAGCTGCCAGTCGTTTTTGTTTCTTTACTTTCCCAATATTCGACGCCTCCTTTTCCGCTTAGAAGTTTGCCGATCACTCCGTCATCAACTAATACACCTGCTGCGCCGTCAAAAATTGCCTTCTTCATGCCGTCATAAGTCGGCTCATAGCCCAGCTTCTTGAGGCATGTAACGGTAACTTTGCTGATAGGAACATCGTTCTGTACGACCAGACGAGTTCCGTTCAATGGAGAAAGATAAGATTCTGAGAAGATATTCGGATGAGTCTTGAGAAGAGAAATCGCTTCAAGGGCTTCATCGGTTTCATTGGAGATTTGGCCGCGGCAGTAACTATTGATGTGAGCAATATGCAGGAAGTTATCCTTTGCCGCAGCAACAGCTTCTCTGAAGCCTTCGATATTCGAGCCGTGGGCAGTGCTACCGACGTGCCAAGCAATCCAGGATTTTTTCTGGTTCGCTAACTCGATAAAGTTTTCACTGATATCAACATCCATCGGGAAATGGCCGCCTAGAAGTTTGATGCCGATGCCGCCGTTTTCCAGCGTTCTATCCAGGAAGTCGGATTGTTCCTGCTGAGATGGACGGGAAGAGGTTAGTGTCTGTCCGGCTCTGGCAGCGTCAAGGATTGCAATGTTGACACCGGCGCCGCTTCCGGGAATGGATGTCAGAATGTCTTCTAAAGGTCCGGCCATATCCAGAGTAGTGCAAACGCCGGCCAGAGCAATCATGCGCTGAGCGTGTTTATGGCCTAACACCGTGCGCATATGCGTATGCATATCAATGATGCCGGGAATCAAGACTTTTCCTGAAGCCTCGATGAGTTTCTTTGCAGGAAGAGAGATTTCGTCTTCAATTGCGGTGATTTTGCCTTCTGCGACAGCCACGTCCTTTATTGCATTAATTTTGTTAAGAGGATCGACGACAAGCGCGCCTCGAATAATCAAGTCAAACATTTTGATTTTTCTCCTGAGATTTGATTTTGGTGTTGCGTGCTTGAGATTGTATGAGCATCAAGGCATCTTAAATATTGAGAATAACCTGCAAGATTTAGAAAAATTTTTTCTTGAAATTTCTCGATTTTTGTTACCCATTTAGATCATTTAGATATCAGGATTTGAAGGGCTTTCCATACAATTCGTACTCATACGGAAGAAACATAAATAAAGGCCTAATTTTGAACATTTACTCCATGACAAAACTTGCTGCAGTGACGGCATCTGTATTGCTTACGACGACGGCTTTTGCTCAGCAAGATTCTCAAAAGTCCTTGGACTACTCCTTGGATACTGGTAATGTCGAGATCACTCCAGCTGGTGAAACTTCAACTATTCAAAAGGATGAAGTTGAAGACGACGAGCCGTTTCTTCCAATTTTTGGCAAAGAGGCACGAGAAAAAGGCTATGAGTTGCCCAAGACCTACGGCGTCAACATCAACTACATGAACATTCATCAAAATATTGATGTTAAATCTATCCAATTTGGGGGGCTGAGGTTTGGCAAGTTAAAAATTCCTTCTAATTGGTTCAAAATAGACGTTCATAGCACGCGCCAAAGAAGTCACACAGAGACACTTCGTCTAGATGCATGGGTGTTCCCGTTCATGAATGTGTACGGAGTTGTCGGTCATACTAAAGGCCGCTCTATATCAAAAATTGACGTTGGATCTTCAATAAAAGGTTTAAACGCTCTAATCAAGGGGCTTGGAAATATGGACGGAATAGATTTCGTCCTTAAGTTCAAAGGTACAACTTATGGACTTGGAACTACTTTTGTTGGAGGAGTCGGTAACTGGTTCGGTTTACTGGATTTGAATTACACGAGAACCCAACTCAATATCATTGACGGTAACATCAAGGCCTTCACGTTGGCACCTCGAATTGGCTATCGCTTTACCTTGCTGGCAGTAGAAGCCATTAAATTGCCTCAGAGTAAATTTAGCCTTTGGGTCGGTACGATGTACCAAAACGTTGACCAGAACTTCCATGGAAAGCTGTCGAAACTGAGTTTCTCTCCCAATCTTCAAAAGATTATGAAGTTGGTTAATACTCCCGATGCTACATTTAACGTTAAACAGAAGATGGAATCACCCTGGAACATGTTGGCTGGTTTCCGTTGGGAGATCACGCCTTCCTTCAATATAGTGACAGAAGCGGGCTTTATAAAGCGCAACAGTTTCTTTGCTGCCCTTGAATACCGTTTCTAATATTTATAAGAAGCAGAAAAGATATGAAGTTAGCTGAAGCTTTACGCGAGCGCAAACAATTACAGATAAAGATGGGAACGCTGCGTCAAAAATTAATTGACAACGCGACTTATCAAGAAGGCTCAAAACCTGTTGAGGACCCTGCTGAACTTATTAAAGCGCTTGAATCTACACGAGGCGAGCTTGCAACTCTGATCAAAAGGATCAATGCAACCAACGCATCTGTCAAGGTTGGGGAATTCTTTCTTGGAGATTTAGTAATTGACCGTGACACAAGAATCACAGAAGTCACAGCTTTGAATAATTTGATTGCTGCGGCGTCTCAAGTTTCGAATCGTTACTCTAGATCTGAAATTCTTGTTCTCCCTTCAATTGACGTGAAGGAAACTCAGAAAAAAGTTGATCAGTTAGCAAAAGATATCCGTGAATTGGATAACCTGATTCAGGCAACGAACTGGAAGACAGACTTGTTGTAAAAGTTGATTGGTAAAGCAGTCAAAGGCGAAAGCAAAAAACTTACTAGCGCACGGCCCGAAGGCCCGGGCCAAAATTTACTTTTATGGCCTGCGAAGTAACTAAGTTCACATGAGAACGACGGCTGTACTTTTCAGTTTCTCTAGAACATTTGACTACCGCGCTTTGATTTGATTGCTCGAGGGTGGGTTTGGGGATCAAGATCTTTTTACTAGTACGCCATATCGGCGAAGTTTCCTGTCATTTAACAAGAGCCTTATTTTGACCGTACAGTTCGTTTAGTGCTTTTGTTACCTCTTTTATTGCCGCGGACTTCACAGAGTATTAATTCTTGATCTCGAAAAATCTTCAAAGAAAAAGAGCCGCAACTGCGGCTCTCAAAGTTACTGCTTAACCATTATTTTTGTTGTGCAGCTGAGGCTCCCGCTTGTCTTCCAAAGGTGAAGACGTCGGCAATGGCATTACCGCCAAGACGGTTAGCGCCATGAATCCCGCCTGTGACTTCGCCGGCAGCATACAGCCCGGGAACGGGTTTACCATCCTTGTCCAAAGCTCTGGCAAGCGTATCGATGCGGACGCCGCCCATCGTGTGGTGAACCGTTGGAACTTTAAGGCATGCATACCATGGTCCTTCAGTCATCGGTGCGTCGTCTGTGTTAGTTGCAACAAATCCGAACTTGTCTTTAGTGCCTTTGTTAGATGCAGCTTTGTTGTACTCGGCGACTGCAGCTTTGAGATGATCAGCAGGGACGTTGATGAGCTTTGCCATTTCATCAAGAGTATCAGCTTTTTTCACCCGACCGAGTGCCAACATATCCTTCATTGTGACGCCCATGCGGTCGGGTTTGTTTTCGTCCGGATAACGAAGTTTGTTCATTAACAACCAGTATGTCCCGTCCGGCTGCTTGAAGATAGCTTTGCAAAGCGTGTCGCGGGCAGCGGATTCAGAAACAAATCTGTCTCCGTTCTTATTGATGAACAGACGATTTCGGCCGGAGGTTGCAATATCCTGCATGAGGCCAGTTCCGGGCGTTCCGTTCGGATGGAGCTGAATATCAGACAAACCGATAATGTCGGCATGAGCGCTCTTAGCTAACTTCAAACCGTCACCTTGTGCTGCCTTATTAATATTAGTGGTGCCGATTCTGTTATCCAGCGTGACTTCCTTCCAGACGCCGGTGTTAACTTCCTGCCGGAACTTAACATTTGCGCCAAAACCGCCGGTGGCCAATATCACACTCGGAGCCATGACAGTGACCGGCTGCTTTCCTGCGTGTAATCCGGAGACTCCGATAACTCTCCCGGATTTGTCCATAATCAACTTTGTCGCTGGTGTTTCCGTTAAAACGACAACGCGGTCCCCGTATTCTTTGAGTTTGTTTTCAAAGACAGATGTATAAGCATAACCAGCCGGTTTCTTACCGTAATGGCTTCTCTGACCTAAAGAGCCGGTTGCGGCACCGATTTTGTCGCGGAATACGACACCTTCTTTTTCCATCCATTTAACGGTCGGATAAGCATTATCAGTAAGGTATTTGACGAGTTCAGGATTGCCGACATTGTGGCCTCCTTTCATCGTTGCTTCATAGAATTTCTGAACGGAATCGTCAATACCTTGTGCTTTCTGACGTTTGTCATCAACAGCGTTTAAGGCACCACCGGAAACGTTGGTAGAGCCACCGAGATAACCAAGTTTTTCCAGAATGACCACTTTCTTTGCGCCGTTTTCGAGAGCAGAGACGGCAGCCGCTAAGCCCGTTCCGCCACCGCCGATAATGGCTACGTCAGCCTTGTATTCAACAGGAGTAGAAGAGATGTGGGAGACTTTTCTTGTGTAGTTTTTTAGTTCCTGGTCCGTAGCTCCGGCCTTCTGAAGACACGTTCTAACGGCAGATTTAAGTGCGAGGCTCGAGAGGGATGCGCCGGTAATGTTGTCAACACCGATTGTTTGGTCTTTTAGTATGGCGGCAGCTGTTTTGTCTAAAGCTACTTTGCCAACACCAAAACTCTCCAAGTTTTTACTGGTATCGATAGCTGCGATTTTGTGATCTTTAATGGTGACTTTGACAGTCATCGGAGCATTGTGACCGTTAACTGTCGTTTCGTATACTCCGTCAGTCAGTGCTGCTTGAGATTGACTGGCAAAAGCCATAGATAAAATGAATGGAATCAAAGCAATTTTTTTCATCATCAATTCTCCTTGATGTGTTGCGAGACAAGAACATTTATAGCACTGTGTACTACCTAGGTAGTTTGCTAAATGTCAAAAGATCAAGAATAAAAGAAACGGATCTTAAAACGTCTACAACTTAGGATTAAGCTGTAGTGTTGTTTGTTACGAGAATAGATAAATAGACAAGGATTTCGAATGGCCGATCTCTCATTTCCGCTAGATAAGCCCTTATCGTCTCTTGGAATTAAAAGTCGCTTACTCCATCTAAACGGAATGCTCCATGCGGTAAGAAAATGGAAAGATCCGCAGGCGGATAAAGCCATACATCTTTTAGTCAAGGACAATATCGGAGTCGCAGGCTTTCCTACATCTGCCGGAAGCTACGCATTAAAAGACTTGGAACTTCCTGATGCTTTCTGCATCCAAAGACTGCGTCGGAATCCCAATATCGATTTCTTCGGCAAAACCCATCTGACTGAATTAGCTGGTTTTGTGACCTCGAACGTGTTGCCTTATGGTTATTCAGAACTGGGCGGTTTCGGACGAAATCCTCATGGAAACTTTCCTTGCGGAGGTTCAAGCTCCGGATCTGCCATAGCGGTTGCTGCCGGTTTTTGCGATGCAGCACTTGGCACAGAAACAAGAGGCAGTCTAATGATTCCAGGTTTCAGGAATGGCGTGTTTTCATTTAAACCGAGCAGAGGCTTGGTCTCAAGAACAGGAATTATTCCTCTGTCTTCGTCCTTCGATGCACCGGGTGTTCTGGCTCGAAATCCAGAGATCTTGAGAGAGGTTTTCCTATCAATGATTGGCGTCGATCCGGCTGACGATCAATCTTTTGAATTGAGGAGTAAGGAAAGCAAGCCTAGTAGAAAAAGAATCATCTTATGTGTAAACCGCAGTCTCGGAGAGATGGAGTTACTGCAAACTAAGCTGCGTTCTTTCTTAGCTCAACTAAAACTCAATGGATTCGAGATTATCTTTATTGATTTGCCTGAAGTCAGTTTTGATTACAAAACAATTAGTTCGACCGATATTCGAGCTGATATAACTAAGTTCCTACATCGATATGGCCCAGACAATGAGCCACGCTCTTTCGAGGGACTCGTAGAATGCTATCGAGAAAGGCCTCATGCACATCTTTACGGCATGGAGCGTTTGGAAGACGCGTTAGCTATGCCTCAAATTGAAAAATCTGAATTGAAAAAATTGGTTCAGGAAAATGTGGCGAAAGCCAGGAACTTAATCAATAGTATTCTGGATCGTTACGATGCTGACTTTGTTGGTTTTCTGAACTTCGTAGACTGGTTCTCCATTGGAGGAGGACCTAGCAGCACTTTGCCGGTTTCTTTTGAGACTAAACCTCCAATTTCTATCATGCTGGGCTCGAGACTCGGAAATGATTTGGCTCTTCTTGATATCGTGCAAGAGTTTTCTGAAGTAGCAAAAGCCGCTCAACATACTGACAATTAAGCAATAAAGCAGAATGATTATCCTCATCGCCGGCGACACTCATACAGGCAAGACGAATCTTGCTCAGAAACTTCTTGAGCATTACAAGATCCCGTATGTTTCGATTGACCACCTAAAGATGGGACTTATCCGAAGCGGTAATACTGACCTCACTCCTGAAAGTGACGATGATACTTTGACGGAAAAGCTTTGGCCGGTCGTCAGGGAAATGATCAAAACTTGTATCGAAAACAACCAGAGCCTTATTGTCGAAGGCTGTTATATTCCATGGGACTGGAAAAAAGATTTCACAGAAGAAGAAGGAAAATCAATTAGTTATCTTTGTTTAATTTTCAGTCGAGCCTATCTGGAAAAGAACTTCAATCTGATCAGAAAACACGAAAACGTCATCGAACAGAGACAATGTTCCGAGCTCTCTTTGGAAGACATGATTTCTTGCAATGAGAAGAACCTTCAAAATTGCTTGAAGTATCACCTAGATCACATTTGCATAGATGATAAGTACGAAGTTTTTTCTCAGGCCATCGCCAGCATCGAAAAACAATTGAAAGAAGGTTCGGATTTCAAAGCTAGGAGAAATAATCTCTAAGGAAATTAAATATTGAAGATCTCTCTCGTTCTAGCCTCTATCGAGGCCGCGTCTTCTTCAATAGGCTTTCGTACTCCAGTTAATAAAATTTGGACGTCGTCTGCCAGTATCTGTGGGATACCGGAGAGTTTTCGCATAACTAAAGTTTGTTCCGGGCACGCTTCCACACACCGTTTGCAGTCCACGCATCTGAGAGGGTCTGCCAGGAGTTTAAAGTGACCGTCCTTCTCTCGTGAGGTTAAGCAGCCGGAAGGGCAAAGCAGCGCACAGATGTTGCACCCGGTGCATGTATTTTTGTAAACACCAGGAAGCGGAAATATCTTCTCAGTAATCTCATACTCCGTTTTTTTGTCACGGATCAGCTTGATGCAGTCAATAAGCATCTCTCGATCAAGCACTGGGAAAACTTTCTCAGTTTTCGGAGCATTGCCTTTCAAGCTTGCAATTTCCGACCTTTCCAGCAATTCATTAGAGATCTTTCTAAAGATCTTTCTGCGCTTTAAATTGTCTAATTCTTCGGAGGCCGTTTCAGCAATTTCAATCTTCGGCTGTATCTTCAGTATGTCTGAGAGTCTGGAAATTTTTTGAGCCATGCTTTTGGCAGGGTCTCCTTCGTTACTGATCGCGCAGTTTCTGCAGTTTCCGCAATAAACAACAACTTTAGCTTCCGTTGTTAATTGGGTCAATACGAAGAGCGCAGGGCCCATACTTCCTAAACAACCGACGGAAATTCGTTCTTTTGCTTGCGAACTTTTAGGGCAAGTAAAGATAGCCGAGAGATTGGTCGATTGATGTTCTTGATTCTCTTCCAGTAATTTTTTGAGTTGAAACAGAGCGGAATAAAGAGGGTACTTTGCAAAAGCAAACGCCTCAGTAGGACAAGAACTTACGCAAGCTCCGCAAACAGTACATTTGATATTTTCTAAACTGATCGTTCCGTTATTGAGGAAAATGGCTTTTTCACGGCATGCTTCAACACAGCGACGACAAGAAGATTTTGGAAAAAGAGTCCTAACGCATCGGTTTTTCTCAAATGTGAGCTTGGCGTTATGAATATCTAAAGCTTGTTCGCCGTACCTTTTCTCAATGTCAGAACGGCACAGTCCAAGCAGATGTTCAATTACCTGTGTTTTATCAAGGGACATCTTTTCTTTCTAGCAGGTTGTGATGGCCTCTATTCTAGGAGATAGCAGGAAGAACAGAACAAAAAAATCGCCCTCCGAAAGATTTGGAGAGCGAGTTAGGAGAGATGTATGAAAACTCATGTTCTGAATTTGTTATTCGGTGGCCTTTTCTTTCAGTCGCGACGTTAATTCTTTCTTTAATTCTTCAAGAAGCGGGGGAAGCGTCTCAGTGCATTTTCCATAAATTCTATGATTAAATTTGGAATATGGATGGATGAGCGGATCTAAATCAAGATTGATTCTTATCGATGCTTTCGTTTCTCTCACGAAATTGGCCGCAGGATAGACGGTGCCGGAAGTGCCTACGGAAATAAAGACGCAGGCTTTCTTGAGATACGAAGGTATCCAATCCATGCCGTAAGGTACTTCTCCGAAAAGCACAACATTGGGTCTCACTGCGAAATTGGTCGCTTCGCAAACCGGACAAACCTGTTCTCGTTCGTAGAAGCCGACTCTTGGGAAAGTCTTTTTGCACTTTCTGCACAAGGAAGTTTGGAAGTCGCCGTGCAGATGGAAAACTCGTGGAGCTCCTGCTAATTCATTAAGGTTGTCAACGTTTTGAGTGGCATGTATCACATCACAAAAAGGAGCCATTTCCTTTTGGAAATTTGCAATTGCTATATGAGCTGCGTTAGGCCGACACGGTTCGGCGTTTTTGATTCTTTCGTTATAGAAGTCAAATACATCTTGTGTATGCCTTTCAAGTGCGCGGATAGAAGCGAGCTCCTTTGGATCGTATTTTCTCCAGAGGCCGTTGGCATCTCTAAAAGTCGGGATTCCGCTCTCTGCAGAAAGACCCGCTCCGGACAAGATGAATACAAGAGGGCGATCACCTTTAAGCGTTAATTCTTTGAAGTTTATTTCCATTATTTTCTCCAGGTCACTTTATCAGTTAGAACCTAAGAAGATTCTTGCCTTATTAGTAATCTTAAACAGACTTACGTTAATATTTGTCGCGACATGGAGATAAAGGATCCACGATGCAGAAGAATAGGGAAAGAGCGAAGATGCAAAAAGGGGATCGGAAAATTTCCGATCCCCGAACATGTTAGAGATCAAACAATCTCAGCTATTGGAAAGATTAGTTTCCTTTAGCAGCATGTGTACCGGCATCACGACCGAAAGTCATGATGTCAGCAATGGCGTTGCCGCCCAAACGGTTAGAACCGTGGATACCGCCTGTGGTCTCACCGGCAGCATAAAGACCTGGGATAACCTTACCGTTGGCGTCAAGAACCTGAGCCTTGGTGTTGATTTCCAGTCCGCCCATGGTGTGGTGAACAGTCGGAACCTTCTGGCAGGCGTACCAAGGACCTTCAGTCATCTGCTTGTCAGCCTTGTTGTTGGCGACGAAGCCCAGCGGATCCTTGTATGTACCGACAACAACACCGTTGTAGTCTTCAACAGCCTTCTTCAGGTTAGCAGCAGGCATGTTGAGTTTCTTGGCCAGTTCGTCAAGTGTCGGAGCAGAAACAACACGACCGAGGTCGATCATGTCTTTCATCTTGGCGCCGTTGGCGTCAACCCAGTCAAGAGACGGATAACGGAGGTGGTTAACCAGGACGTAGTAAGTAGAGCCAGGTTGTGCAAAGATAGCCTTGGCCAAGACGTCACGAGGAGCACCTTCGTTTACGAAGCGGTTGCCTTCCTTATTGATGAACAGACGGTTACGGCCGGATGTACGAACCATTTCCATCAAACCTGTACCCGGAGTTCCGCAGGGATGAACCTGAATGTCGGACATACCGATAACGTGTGCACCGACTTTTTCACCCATGATGATGCCGGAGCCCTGGGCAGACTTGTTGAAGTTCGTGCAGCCGATGCCCTTGCCGAGGTCATAGTCTTTGAACACGCCGGTGTTGACTTTCTGACGAAGAGCAACATTAGCACCGAAGCCGCCTGTTGCCAGGATGACGCCCTTGTCAGCCATGAACTTGGTGGTCTTGCCGGTGTGGTTGTCTTTAGCTACTACACCGATAACACGGCCGGCCTTGTCCTGAATCAGGGAGACCGCGTCCATGTCGGTGTAGATCTTCATGTCGTTGCCGTGAGCGGCGATGTATTTTTCGAAGGAACGAATATAGGTGTTGCCGGACGGAGTAGCAGGATAGTGAGAACGCTGCCACAAAGCACCCGTAGCAGTACCGACTTCGTCTTTAAACTTAACGCCGATGCTTTCCAGCCAATGAACGGACTCTAAAGCATGGTCAGTCAGGTAATGAACCAGATCAGGATTGCCGATATTGTGGCCGCCCTTCATGGTCTGTTCATAGTGTTTCTGGATAGAGTCTTCGATACCCTGTTTGCCCTGACGCTGCGGGTCAGCTGCGTTCAAAGCGCCTTCAGAAACGTTGGTGGAGCCGCCGAGGATTCCGAGTTTTTCAAGAACGATAACTTTGGCACCGGCCTGCTGAGCAGCGATAGCAGAAGCTAAGCCGGATCCGCCGCCGCCGACAACGACAACATTAGTCTTGATTTCAGCGGGAAGAGCAGTGTATTTTTCGCTGTTCTTCATCAGCTTGGCCATGTCAGCCTTGGAAACCTTAGCCTGTTCGAGTGCTTTCTTAACGGCGCCCTTCAATGCGAAGGAAGTAATGGTTGCGCCGGTAACATTGTCTACGCCGAGAGATTGGCGATCGATAATCTTCTTGGACAGTTTGTCCAGAGCGACTTTGCCGACACCGATAGTTTCAAGGTTGTCAGGATATTCAATCTTTTCAATCTTGTTCTTGCTGACGGTTACCTTGACGGTGAAGGCAGCATTATGACCGTTGACTTTTTCAGTGTAAGTTCCGGGTGTATAGGTGACTGCATTGGCTGCGAGTGCAACGCCGGCAAGTCCGACAGCCACGGAAAGTTTGGTCAAAAGCATTAGTTTTCTCCTTTGGTAGGTACGGGAAAGATCCATACCGTTGTCTTACAAAAGTACCCACAAGAGGTACTTATTACAAATTGTAAGAGAAAATAGGAGAAAATGAATAGGTATAAGTACTATGGGTTATCGTCTTTCTGGATGTCTTTCTTTTTGCAGACTATTCCGGAGAGCTTGCCGCTCAGCTTCTGTAGGGAAGAGAGGTTTTCTTCCTCAATATCATCATGAAGGCCTTTAATCTGACGGGATATCAGGAGGGCGATCGTTAAGATGAGAATTGAAACAGAAGTAAGAAGAATCCACTTGCTCGTTAGATGTTCCATATTAATAATGAGGTAACGAGCAACAGCCACAACAGTAATGACCAGAGGCGTCTTGAGTTTTAACTCATGCTGTCCGAGCGAATACTGTCTGACCATCGACAAAATCTCGATGAATAAGAACAAGAGCAGTAAGTTGGCCAAGCCGATGCTCTTGGTCGCAAACATGTCATAACCTTCGGCCACGATCGCGACTGCGGTCGCAATTGTGATGATGATCAGGGCGCCTGCCTGAATGATCAGAAGAAGGGTTTCGAACTTGTCGTTAATTTTTGCGATGATTGGTTTATTCATTTTTTCTTAATTAATAATGGGTCCCGCGACCCATGCCTGCATTATGAGAAAAAAAAGAGGCTAGTGCGGCTTAATAAGTAGCAATCTACCAAGAATGGGCGAAAGCGATCTTGGATTGCAACTTTTTGTTCATCAAAAATCAAACTGTTCGATTCATCTATTTGAAAATAAATAGAAAAGTAACTGTTGAACAAACGGTTGATCGCTGAAAAATTATTTAGCAAACTACTATACAAACAAAAAATACTTGTTTTTAAATTTTGAGAGGAATCCTTCGATCTGAGTGTTTAGAATTGGGGCACATTTTTGCCAGGTAATGGCAGCGATTAATAAGTGGAGGGGAGCATTGGATTGTGCTCAAGTGCGAACCAAACTCGCTCTCTTAAAAGGATGCGGAATAACGAATAAACGCACGCGGTAAAAGTATGGAAGGTATTTCTCTCATTTCGACCTTAGCGATCGGTTTCGGTGTCGCTTTAGTCCTGGGTTTTTTGGCAGAAAAATTAAAAGTGCCGGCATTGGTCGGCTACTTGCTCGCCGGTATTTTGGTTTCGCCGTCGGTATTCGGCTTTGATGTGGATTTGAACTTGGCCAACCAGCTGGCTGAAATCGGCATCATGCTCCTGATGTTCGGCGTGGGCCTGCATTTCTCCTTGACAGACTTGCTGAAGGTCAAAGGTCTTGTTGTTCCGGGCGCGATTTGCCAAATGCTTTTGTCAGCCTTAATCGGTTTCGGCTTAAGCTGGCTCTGGGGCTGGGACGTAGGTCATTCAGTTCTTCTCGGCTGCTGTTTATCCTGTGCTTCCACGGTCGTTGTTCTCAAAGCCTTGGAGGCAAGAGGCATGCTCGAAGGCTTCGACGGCAACGTAGCAGTGGGCTGGCTGATCGTGCAGGACATGGTTACGGTCTTGCTCTTAGTTCTCCTGCCGCCGATGGCTTCAGTGTTCACAGGCCAGGCTCAGACTTCTTCTCAGCCGCTCTGGCAGCTTCTGCTTATAACCTTGGCTCAGGTTGTCGTCTTTATCGTACTGATGCTGGTGATCGGGCGCCGTCTGCTGCCGTACCTCCTCTGGCAGGTTGCCAAAACCGGTTCCCGCGAACTCTTTACGCTTTGCGTATTGGCAGTGGCCATCGGTATTGCCTTCGGCGCCGCTGAAGTCTTCCATGTGTCCTTTGCTTTGGGTGCCTTCTTCGCCGGCATGGTGATGCGTGAATCCAAGTATGCCCATAGAGCAGCCGTGGAATCCCTTCCGCTGAGAGATGCCTTTTCGGTCATTTTCTTCGTCGGTGTCGGCATGATGTTCAATCCGATGGTGATCGTCGAACATCCTTGGCATCTGCTTTGCGTGCTGCTTTTAATCCTCTTCATTAACCCGATCATCGCCGCATTATTAGTGATGCTGTTCCGTTATCCCTTGCACACCGCCTTGACACTCGGCGCGTGTTTAGGACAGATCGGTGAATTCTCGTTCATCTTGGCGAGCCTAGGAAAGTCCATGGGCATCGTCTCTGACGAAGGCATGAATCTCGTCTTGGCAACAGCGATTTTGACGATTGCGCTTAACCCGATTGCTTTTGCCACCCTTCCGAAAGTCGCTGAATTCCTTAAAAAACGCAGCAAACTGGCTCGTATTTCGGCTGCTCGCCCGGATCCACAGTCTCTTATGCCGGACGAAGTCGAAAAGAAGAAAATCACCGGTCATATCGTCATTGTGGGTTACGGCGACGTCGGCTGTAAGTTAACAGCAGCTCTTCAGAAAGATGAAATCCCAACCGTTATCGTCGACAAAGACGATTCCCTGGTGGCTCAGCTGCGTAAGAACGGATATACCGCTATTCAAGGCGATGCCGTGGATCCGTCTGTTCTGCTTCAAGCTCACGTGCAAAACGCTGCCGTGATTGTTCTGACAATCCGTGATGAGATTTTGGAACGCAAGGTCGTAGAAACTGCCAAGCTGATCAATCAAGGTGTTAAGGTTATCCTTCGAGCCGCTACTGACCAAGAAGCTAACCACTTCAGAGCGGATAACCTGGGAACGGTTGTTCAGGCTTCTGTGATTCTGTCCCAAGAAATGGATAAGTTGGTCCGTCTGGCAATCCTTAAAGGCGATTCTCCGGTGGACGAAGAAATCGCAGTTAACAGTGATGTCAACCCGGCGCCCCCTTCACAGCATCCTGAAGTCTATCCCTAATATTTTGTTGAGGAAGCTGAGTTTTTCAGTTTCCTTATTAATCTCGTGTGTCGCCTTTGGGAATTGTTCGATTTCTAAGAAATAGCGAATAAGGAATAAGAGTATTTATCCCTTTGATCCTTATAGAAATTATGCGTCAAAAGCGAGATTTCTAAGATGGGCGGAAAAGTCCCATTTGTCAGTCTCAGAAAGCTTTCTCGAAAGTAGAATATTGCCTGAATTTGCGTGGACGAACCGGTTGGATCCTCCGAGTCATGCAATTCGCTTAAGTGTACAGAACGGTTACGCTCAAAAAATTTTTAGCAATCTGCATTAAATTTTTGCCCGCATAGGACAAACGAACGATGAGTCATAGTTTTAGCTTGATTTCGACCTTGGCGATCGGTTTTGCGATTGCCTGGGCGCTTGGCTTCCTCATGGAGCGCATCAAAGTACCGGCATTGGTTGGCTACTTGCTCGCCGGTATTATTATTTCGCCCGCAACACCCGGATTTGTGGGTGATGTTAATATTGCTTCCGAACTCTCCGAAATCGGTGTCATGCTGCTGATGTTCGGCGTCGGCTTGCATTTTTCTATGACCGATCTCATTCGAGTCAAGAATATCGCGGTTCCCGGAGCTATTCTTCAGATGGGCCTGGCGACCTGTTTAGGCGCGGTTTTGGCCCATTTCTGGGGGTGGCCGTGGGGACAAAGCATCGTCTTTGGTATGTGTCTTTCCTGCGCCTCCACGGTTGTGCTTCTGAAAGGGTTGGAAAGCCGAGGCATTCTGGAAAGCGGCGACGGTCAAATCGCCGTGGGCTGGTTGGTCGTCGAAGACATCATGACCGTCTTGATCTTGGTGCTCCTGCCTCCGCTGGCTTCCTTGCTGGGTTCTCCTCTGCAAAATACCGAGGCTTCTTTGCCGCTTTGGCAGATTGTCGGCATCACGCTGGCTCAAGTATTCGGTTTCATCATCCTGATGCTGGTTGTCGGAAAACGCCTGCTTCCGTGGCTTCTTCGCCAGGTTGCTAAGACGGGTTCCCGCGAGCTCTTTACGCTTTCAGTGTTGGTATTTGCAATCGGTATTGCCTACGGTGCAGCGCAGATCTTCCATGTCAGTTTCGCATTGGGTGCCTTCTTCTCCGGCATGGTGATGCGTGAAAGCCGTTACTCTCATCGCGCTGCGATGGAGTCACTACCGCTTAGAGATGCCTTCTCAGTTATCTTCTTTGTGGGCGTCGGCATGATGTTTGATCCCAATGTCCTTTACGAACAGCCCTTGCATGTGTTGGCCGTGCTTGCCATTATTATCTTAGGCAAAGGTCTTGTTGCTTTTGGTCTGGTCTTGTTATTCCGTTATACGCTTCACACTGCTTTAACGGTTGCTGCCGCACTGTCTCAGATCGGTGAATTCTCGTTCATTTTGGCTGCACTTGGACTTCAGCTCAAGATCCTGCCGCAAGAAGGCATGAGTTTAGTATTGGCCGGCGCCATTATTTCTATCGCCCTGAATCCGTTTGCCTTCGCAACGGTCGGACCGGCTCGCGACTTCATAAAAAAGCGTTGGGGATTCGCTAGAAGAATGGACGCGCGTATCGATCCAATGGCACTTATGCCGGACAGCGTCGGCAGCGACATCCTCCACGGTCATGTGGTTCTTGTCGGTTATGGAGAAAAGGGGAAAATCATCCTCGAAGAGCTGCTTCAACGACATCTTTCCGTTGTAGTGGTAGACGATCACCATTCGGTTATTGAAGAGCTTCGAGAGAGGAATGTTAATTCTATTTACGGAGATGCTACAGATCCTGCTGTCCTTATCCAAGCTCATATACATGAAGCGGCCATTCTTGTTCTGGCAATTGAAAATGAGATCCTTTGCCGCAAGATTGTTGAAACAGCCAAGATCCTGCGACCGACCATTGAAACAGTCATGCCTGCCGAAAACGAAGAAGATGCTAAGGCCCTTAAGGCGGACGGTGTTGCTCAGGCTTTTGTACCGGACGAGCTCTTGGCGCAAGCCATCGTTCAATTCACGATGAGCCGTTTTGGCAAAGAATCCGAAGACCAAAAAATTCGGGAAGAGGAGGCAGAAGAACGAAAAGCAGTTGAAAGAGGAGCACTCTAGTTCTTCCTAATTTGGCTCGAGTTTTCGAACTCTATGTACAACAGGCGCCTTTCGGCGCCTGTTGCGATTTCAATTAAATACTCGGTTAGTACTCAGTACCTGAAGTATCTCCTGCAGGGCGAGCCTGAGCAGGAACAACCAAAACCAAATTCGGTTGTGTCTTAGAAGCAGAGGGCAAAGGAGCGACTTCAGCAAGTTTGCCGTATTTCTTACGTAGCTCTTCGATTTCGCCGAATTCGATGGCGCGATTAGGACAACTTTCCACACAGATCGGCTGAAGTCCTCTCTGCAGGCGGTCAAAGCAGGCATCGCACTTTCTCATCTTGTGAGCAGTTTCGTCCAATACCGGTGCATGATACGGGCAAGCCTGTGCACAAAGTCCGCAGCCGATGCACTTCGTCGCATCAATGACCACCAAACCGTCTTCTGCACGTTTGTGATGTGCTTTTGTCAACGCAGGCAGGGTCGGAGCAGTGGTTGCAGCCTAAGCTGACGTAATAACCGAACACGTCTTGTGTCCAGGATCCGTCAGCAGCCTGTTTCCAGTTTCCGCCGGCGTATTCATGAACTTTGCGGAAGTTCATGCCCACGGGAAGGTTATGTGCGTCCTTGCATGCTACGGCACAAGTCTTGCAGCCGGAGCATTTTGATACGTCAACAAAAAATCCAAGTTGTGTCATCTTTTTTTCTCCTAGGCCTTACGGACTTCTACAAGGTTGGTGTGCTGAGGATTGCCTTTGGCCAGCGGGCTCGGGCGCAGCGAGGTAAGCGTATTGATGTTGCCGCCTATGTCGACGACATTACCGTTCTTGTTGACCGGCGTGTACCAAGCGCCCTGAGGAATGCTCACAACGCCCGGCATAATTCTTGAAGTGACTTTTGCCGGAAGTTCGACGATACCGCGATCGTTAAAGATCTGAACCAAATCGCCGTTGTTGATTCCGCGTGCTTTAGCGTCCAAAACGTTCATAAAGACGACGTCAGGATGCTGTTCACGCAGCCAGGGAAGGTTGTGGAAGGTGGAGTGAATACGGCCGTGATGGTGGAAACCGTAGCACTGCAGCGGATACTTCTTCTGCAGTTCATCCCCGTACATCTCCCAGTTTCTGAAGTAGATAGGAATCGGAGAGATCACATCGCCGGGATTCAGCTTCCAGGTATTGGCGATATTGTTAAGACGTTCGGAATAGATTTCAATCTTGCCGGACGGAGTCTTAAGCGGGTTCTTAACCGGGTCGGCTCTGAATTCGGAAAGCGCAACCGGATTCTTTCTCCAGCCGTAGACTTGAGCAGGACCGCCTTTCCAGAACGTATCCCAATCAGGCAGCTGAGGAACTTTCTTGCGTGTTTCGTTGTAGCACCATTCGAGCCACTGCAGCTGAGTTCTTCCTTCCGTGAATTCCTGTTCCTTGCCGAGTTCCTTGGCAATCAAGCGGCAGATTTCGTACGAAGTCTTCTGATCCCACTGAGGTTCGACAGCCTTGTGCATCGGCAGCATGGAAGTCGTACCGCCGTTAGAGCCTCCTTGGCAGGCGATGTCGTCGGTTTCAGGGCCAAGGACGTCCGGAAGAAGAATATCGGCATAACGGCAGGTCGGTGTCATCATGTTGTCGCAGACTACGATGAATTCGCACTTAGATGTGTCGCGAAGGATCTTATCCGTTGCGTTTGAGTCGGAGTGCTGGTTAATCGTGGTGTTGCCGCCGGAGTTCACGATCATCTTGATATCGTGGTCCAGCTTCTTGACGCCGCGCATACCGTCGGTAATGTCGGTCATGTCTTTACCGCGAACAATGGCATCCGTCCACATGAAGACAGGGATCGTGGCTTTAACAGGGTTCTTGCCGATCGGGAGATAAACAGCTGGCAGAGAAGAGTTGCCTTCGGCATCACCCGGGTTCGTGCCCGGCAAGCCGACTTGACCTAAAAGAATCGGCAGCATGGCGATGGCGCGAGCGGTTTCTTCGCCGTTAGCCTGACGCTGAGGACCCCAACCCTGAGATATGAAGCAGGGCTTAGTCGTGCCCATTTCCTTAGCAAGCTGAACAATGGTCTCTACCGGGATACCTGTAATCTTGGCAGCCCATTCCGGAGTTTTAGCGATTCCGTCTTTGCCTTTGCCGAGGATGTGGCTCTTGTAGTCACTGCCTTTTGCGGCAGAGGCGGGGAGTGTTTTTTCGTCGTAGCCGACGCAGTATTTATCAAGGAAGTCCTGGTCGACCCAGTTATTCTTGATCAGTTCGTAGGCAATGGCTTCGACTAAGGCAGCGTCCGTACCCAGACGAATCGGAATCCACTGATCCATACCTGCGGCGACGGTATCGTTGTACATCGGGTCGATCATGATGGATTTCGGATGGCCTTTTTCTTTAGCGCATTCGAGCTGATAGCCTTTACCGCCGCCGGATCCGCGTGTGACTAAAGTATTGCCTCCGAATGTGACATACAGTTTGGCGTTGCCGATTTCACTCATGTCTGAGCCGGGACGACCGCCGTAGGTGTAAGGCATGGCTGCGCCGATCTGGGCGGTGGAGTAAGAACCATAGTACTTAAGGTAGCCGCCCATGAGGTTGAGCAGGCGCCACCAAGCGCGTCTGGAGTTCACTAGAGACTGCTGGCCGGAGCAATACTGCCAATAGACGGATTCATTGCCGTATTTTTCAACGGTTCTCTTGAGGTTGTCTGCCACGGTTTTGATGGCTTCATCCCAAGTAATGCGTTCGAATTTGCCTTCGCCGCGTTCACCGACGCGTTTCATCGGATATTTCAGTCGATCCGGTGAGTACAGGCGCTGTCTTAATGCACGGCCGCGCAAGCAGGCGCGAATCTGACGATGATCGCAGGCGTCACCGGCGGTGTTGTCGGTTTCAACGCGAATGACTTGGCCGCCTTTGACAAAGCAGCGCTGCGGGCAGCGCTGGCCGCAGTTAATCACGCAGGCATTCCAGTAGAAAGGTTCAATTTCTTTAACCGCCTGAGCAACGGCTTTAGAGATCGGATTCATCAAAAAGCTGCCTGCAGCAACGCTGAGTGCTGAAAAACGCAGGAAACTTCTTCTTCCGAAAGTGCTCTGTGGAAGATTGAACAGGTGCTCTCCTTGTTTTTTAATTTTGGGGTGGGTAAACAAAGATTAGGGGTCTTTGTTGCCTAAAATTGTATTTAATACGTTCGGATGAGGTCAAGAGTGTGAATCTAGTAATAACGAGTAGTTGTTTGTCTGCGAAATCCCGACAACGATAAACCCTCTCAATGAATATTTAGCTAACAAATAATCAAAAAGAGATATAGGAAAAATCCAATATTTGTTTTATGGTAAAAAAGAAAAAGGCCTCGCAATTCGGAGACCTAAGTAAGAAATAATTCTTTAGGTAAAGTCGGGTCGGACGTATAGCTCACCGGGCGTTGCTACATAACCTAAGTGTTCGGAAATATCATCCGCAGTGTGTTTGATTTCGCTGATCCAGCCTTCTAAGAAACTGCTGGCGGGAGAGGAGATCGAAAGGCAGGCAACTAATTTGCCGGAGTCGTCACGGATGCCTGCGGCTACACAGCGAACCCCCATTTCCAGTTCTTCTTCATCTCGCGCAAAACCAAGAGTTTTGATCTTGGAGATTTCAGTCAGAAGGGTGTCGATGTCCCCGATGCTGTTCGGAGTGGACTTTTCAAGGTTGGTCCGCAAAGCATAGGCACGAATCTGCTCGAAAGAATCTTCGGCTAAGAAGAGTTTTCCTGAACTCGTGGTATGCAGGGGAGCAGTAGCGCCGATCGTACGGACGACTTGAATGCCCGGACGCTCACGCATGATACGATCGATATAGACGATATTGTCGTTTTGACGAATTGAGAGATTGACTGTCTGGCGTGTGAGATTATGCAGACGCTGCATTCCGGTTCTTGCCGTATCACGAACCGAGATTCTTTCTCTCACCAGGTTTCCGAGCTGAAGGAACCGCAAACCTAAACGATAAGTTCCGGCAGAGGCGCCTTTCTCCACAAAACGAAGGCGAACTAAATCGGAAAGGATACGGTGGCAAGTAGAGATGTGAAGACAGGTTTCGTCAGAAATGACCTTCAAATTCACAGGGTCGTGATGCTGGGTCAGGACTCGAAGAATTGCACTGGCCCGATCAAGTACTTGAATGTTTGCTTTACTAACGGACTGATCCATGAGACTGCATCTGTTTTTATTGATAAATCAAAGGCGGTAATATCAACCGCCCATGATTGTTATTTTAGATTTTTTGCAATAATTTCTGCGATATCTGAGATAGAAATTTCAGATAGTGATTTTTCTTGAGATTTCGCAGAGTCGAACATGGATAAGCAGAACGGGCAACTCGTTGCAACTTTGTCGCAGCCGGTATCGTTGACGACTGCCTTCAGACGGATCACGTTCAGTCGCTCGGGCGCGTCCGTATCGGTCCAGAACTGTCCGCCGCCGGCGCCGCAGCACGTTGTGCAAGTGCCCCATTCCTTGGGATCGACGGTCTCTAAGCCTTTGACTTTATTCAAATCAAATCTCGGAGCGTTCACGATACCGTTGTAGCGAGCGTAATAGCACGCGTCATGGATGGCGACTCTTTCTTTTTCGGAAAGTTCTGCCTTGAGTCTGCCGGAATCCATCTGTTCCGCAATGAACTGCAGGTGCGAAATCACGTTGAACTGACCGCGCTCAAACTCGGGATACTCATTCTTAAGAGTGTTGAAGCAGTGCGGGCAGGCCGCCAACAAACGGCTGAAGTTGTACTGGCGCAGATTATCAATGTTGGTCTGTGTCTGAATCTGATAGAGATACTCTTCTCCGACTCTGCGGGCAAACTCGGCATTGCACATTTCTTCCTGCATCACGGCAAAGGACAAGCCGGAATGCTTGAGGATCTTGATCATTGCCTTCGCAATCTTCTGATTGCGTTTGTCGTAGGCAGCAGAGCAGCCGACCCAGTAAAGGATGTCGTAGTGAACGCCCGGTTCGGCAAAGGCAACGTCTAAACCTTCCAGCCAAGCCCAGCGGGTATCCGGGTCCAAGCCCCAGGGGTTGCCGACGGACTGAATGTTCTGAAGCGTTTTAGCCACGCCTTCGGCGAACTGGCCTTCTTCTAGAGCCAGAGAACAGCGCATCTGCTGGATCGTATTGACGATTTCAATACGGGAAGGGCACTGCTCGACACAGGCACCGCAGGTCGTACAAGCCAGAAGGGATTCTTTGGAAACAACATCCGGTACCAAGACTTCTTCGGTCTTGGTGTAGCCTTCCATCATTCGTTTCTTCAAAGAAAGAATGATTTCACGAGGATCAAGAGGACCGCCGGCGCGGTTGACCGGACAGACAGAAGTGCATCGGCCGCATTCGACGCATGCGTCAAAGTTGAGACGATCATGCCAATTGAACTGGCCGAACTTGGAAATACCGAAGCCTTCCTGTTCTTCGATGTTGTCGATCTTTTCCACGAGGCCTCGCGGTTTGGTTCTCTGCCAGTAGATGCTCGTCGGGCTCTTATACATATGAGCGAAGTACGTCATCGGGATAGCGGCGACGAACATTAAGGAAATGACGCCGTGGAGGATCCAAATGTAGAGGTGCTGAGCTTCCAGCTGTTCCTTGCTCATGCCGGAGTAGAAAACCTTAGCCAGGAAGTTTCCGACAGGAGAACAAGAAGCATACGGAGGATTCTCGGCAGCTAAGCGAAGCGCTTCAACGATGTAGCCGGTAAGGATAATGACGGCAAGAGAACCCAAAATCCACAAAAAGCGGACGGATTTCTCATACTGCTTGCCCTGCTTGATAAAGCGGCGGTAAAAGGCCATGCCTAAGCCGATCAAGCAGACGACACCGGCAATATCGAGAATGAACTTATAGAAGTAGTAAACATTCCCGGCCAAGAACTGTTTGCCGAAGACCAGTTTGCCAATGTCCCAGTCTAAAACGGCCAGGCAGGTGCCGAAGAAGAGGAAAACGAAACCCCAGAAAATCCAAAAGTGCAGCCAGCTGCCTAAGGGTTTGCGGATGATTCGTTTTTGCTCCAGACCTTCTTTAACAAAGAAACCCCAGCGGCGCTTGGTTTCCTTGTCCATGGCGTAGGGCTTGCCGGCACGCCAAAGTAGGTAGGACTTGCGGATGCCGACTGCACAGCAGATCGCAGCGGCGATGCCGAGAACATAGATGCCGATAATGGCCCAGACGGGAATATTCCAAAATCCCGGACGAGTGACGATGTCTACTCCATTCATAGTCAATCTCTCTAAGTTAAAGAGGTACATATTCCCGACGACCGTCGGAATTTAATCGAGATTCAAATATTCTCGGACGCAAAATCGGCCATTCAAAAGGATGCTGAATGACAGGTTCAGCCAAATGCGATTTCCGAAGAATGGTGATATGCGGTTTAAAACAGCCTTTGTCGTAAGAGATATGGAGACGATCCAAAATCTCTCGCGATTCGCGGGCCAAATGTTCTATCTCCGGAGAGGCGCTGCCGCCGACCCAAGCCACTTGAGGACGTATGAAAAGGCCGCTGTTGTCGATCAGCCAGCTTTTGCCGTTAAAGTCAGTCGTAAGAGGCAGAAGCTGAGCGATTAACCGGGCTTTATCGGCTTCGATCTCTCCGATAAAAGCCAAAGTCAAATGAAAATTTTCTTTCGGCACAGGCCGCGCGCCCGCATCGAAACTTAAAGCTCTATCCTGAGCGTCCACTAATTTATTAATGACGCTAGGCGCAGCGGGAAGTCCGATAAAGCACTTCATAAAACTTATCTGCCGTGTTGGTCACGCCACTGAGCAATGGCTTCGGAGCAATCAGCGATCAGTTCCGGACCTTTGTAGATGAAACCTGTATAGAGCTGAACAATAGAAGCACCGGCTTCCATTTTCTCGACGGCGTCCTGAGCGCTCATGATGCCGCCGGAAGCAATGATCGGCAGCGCACCCTGGAGATGCTCGGAGGCCATTCTTGTGACTTCGGTAGAACGAGCCATAAGAGGTTTGCCGGAAAGGCCGCCGGTTTCTTTAGCGAGCGGGCTGTGCTCGACCGGTTCTCTGGAAATGGTGGTATTCGTGCAGATTACGCCGTTCATGCCGTGCTTAACAATGATGTCCAGCGCATGTTTGACGCCGTCATCAGACAGGTCAGGTGCAATCTTTACGGCGATCGGGACGATCTTGCCGTCGTTTTCATCGGCTAAGCGCTGACGATGTTCAGCGATACCAAGAAGGAGCTTATCGAGTTCTGCATCAGCCTGCAGGTCGCGAAGGTTAGGAGTGTTCGGAGAAGAAATGTTGATCGCGATGTAATCACCGGATGTGTAGAGGCGATCCATACACTTCTTGTAATCCGATAAGGCTTCGCTGTTGGGCGTGACTTTGTTCTTGCCGATATTGATGCCTAAGATGCCTCCGCGGTTGCGGAAGGCTCTGGCGCTCTGGAGATTCTTAGCAACCTGGATAGCACCGACGTTGTTGAAGCCCATGCGGTTGATGATGGCTTCATCGGGAATCAGGCGGAAGAGGCGGGGCTTAGGATTACCGGGCTGACCTTTAGGAGTTACAGTACCGATTTCAACGGAACCGAAACCCAAGGCGCCGAAGGCTGTGACATGCTCGCCGTCCTTATCCATGCCGGCTGCCAAGCCAACGCAGTTCGGGAAGCGCAACCCCATGATTTCAATAGGATTTTCCGGGAAGGAACGAGTTACAAGTTTCTGAGCGCCAAGCTGAGTAGCCCAGTCAAGGTTCGAAAGAATAATGTGGTGAGCTTGTTCAGGGGTAAAACGGAACAAAACTGACTTAGCAAGTTTGTAAATTGAGTTCATTTTTTTTCGTCTTAGGACTGTAAAAAGGTCTTCCCGATATTATCCGCCGATAAGGACGGTCCGAACGCTATTGAGCTGCCGGAAGACAATTCAATATCAACCGAAAAGTATACCGAATCAATGCTCAAATCGGACTCAGGTGGTGACGAAAATCAAACGAAAACGGCCTTGACATGGAAAACCAAGGCCGTCTTGCAAATATTTAGAAGGAAAATACGCCTTCAATGGTGATTATGGGATTTCCCCTTGTTTGTGCCGCTCGATGTAGTGGAAAGGAAAATTTCCTGTTTTGGCATCTTCAAAATAAAGCCTGAGGATTTTGTCGACCGAGTTGAAGGCAATCTTGTCCCATGGAATTTCGTCTTCGCTGAAGAGTCTGGCTTCAAAGGATTCGGGACCGGGATTGGCTTCGGGGCTTTCCATGGCAGCAAGGAAAATCACATGCGACTGGCTAGCATGCGCTAAATCTAAATAGACGTAAGGTTCGTCGGCAATCCGGAAATCGATCCCGGCTTCTTCCTGGGTCTCTCTAGCCGCACCGTCTCTTGTAGTCTCCTTCATTTCCTGGTGTCCGGCAGGGAGCGTCCAATAGCCTTTTCTCGGATCTATGGCTCGGCGGCAAAGCAGAACCCTGTCTTCCCAAACGGGAAGGGTGCCCACAATATTTAGCGGATTCTCGTAGAAGATTTCTCCGCAGGCCGTGCAGACATAACGTTCATGATCGTCGCCCTCAGGAATCTTTCTCTCTACGGGCGCTCCGCACTGTGTGCAGAAAAGAATTGGCTTTTTACTCATTACCGACCTCCGAAAAGAAGGAGAAACAGGCAAATGATTTTGCCTGTAGGAGCCTTAGCGGTTAAACCGAGAAACCGGAATCGGTTCTCTGTAATTAAAGACATTCATTCGAGTGAGCAGCTTTCCGAGGACTTCATACTTGTACTCAAGATATCGAGCGTGCTCTTCTTCCGAAAGACTGCCTTCCTGATGCTTGATGACTTCTTCGGCCCATTCCTTAGTAAAGATATGGTGATCAAAGCTGTAGGCAAAAGCTCTGTCTAAATAGGCGACCTCAAAGTACATGGCGCCGTTGGCAGGCGTTTGAGGGGCAAAGTCCGGTGCGATAGAAGTATCGACAAAATATCTGCCCTTTAATACAGCTCGTGTCACCAACTCAATGCCGTCACGGACTTCGTCTCCGGGAAAAGAAGTGCGGAAGCGGAAATATTCGCGGCGCGGAATCTCGTTAGGACAAAGGTCTTCGAATGCTGCGTTAAGAAGGCGAAAAGTGACGCCGCTCGCGATTAAGCCGCGATTCCCGCTGTAGCGCATTAAGTCTTCTCGCTGGAAAACAATCGGACCTTCGTCATCTCTGACCGTTAGATAAGTGGTAGGTATGTAATACATATTATTAATACTCTGTTTAAAAATCACAACGGACGGTTTTTAAAGCCGTCCGTTGTGATTTTAGATAGATTACAGAAAAGCGGGATCAAGTCGGATCATTTTGGTCGGCCGAGCCTTTATCCTGCATACGACGGTAAATAGCGGCAGCGATCGGGCCGGAAATGTTGTGCCAAACCGAGAAGATGGCACTTGGAACCGCGGCGATCGGATTGAAGTGTGCCGTTGCAAGAGCGACACCTAAGCCGGAGTTCTGCATACCGATTTCAAGACTCAAGGCTTTGCACTTAGCCACATCCATGCCGGTGATCTTGCCTAAGAAGAAACCGAGCAGGAGGCCTAAACCGTTGTGAAGCACGACGACGGCGAAGACGAGGAGACCGATTTCGGCAATCTTCTTCTGAGAGACGGCAACGACAGCACTCACAATCATGATGATCGCGATAACGGAAATAGCCGGAAGGGCAGTCACGGCAGCGTCAATCTTGGACTTGAAGATCGCTTTGACGATCAAGCCGAGAATAATCGGCAGGATTACGATCTGAATAATGGACCAGAACATCGCGACAGGATTCACGTTAATCCAGGAGTGAGCAAAGAGATAAATCAATGCCGGAGTCACGATCGGAGCAAGAATGGTGCTCAGAGAGGAAACAGTCACGGAAAGCGGGACGTCGCCGCGAGCCAGATAAGTCATCACGTTGGAGGCTGTACCGCCTGGGCAGCAGCCGACCAGAATGACGCCGACGGCAATGTCGGGCGGAAGATTAAAGATTAAGCAGAGCAGCCAAGCCAAAATCGGCATGATTGTGAATTGGCCTAGGGTTCCGATGGCAACAGCCATCGGGCGACGGAATACTTCGGAGAAATCGCTTGCCTTCAGTGTCAAACCGATACCGAACATAATGATGCCCAGCAGCGGAGAGATGTAAGGAGCAAAAAACTTGAAAGAATCCGGAGAGACATATGCAAGACCGGCAAAAACAAGAACCCACAGGGCAAATGTTTTGCCAAGGAATTGACTAACAGATGCAAGGAACGCCATTTTAATTTTCTAATGTTAATTCAAAATTTCTTCTAGACGTTCGAACGTCTTTGGGTAAAAGCGATTCGAATCGTGGTTTGCAGCGTTTGACTGCGTTTTAAACGTTTTCGGGATCACCGATCAACGTGTTGAATAATTTAGCTCCAAAAAATATTGCTTTTAACTTTTCGAAATACAAAATTAATTTTCGTAACATGATATTTTATATTTATATGAAATCAATTAGTTACCTTACTTTCTCTTCACTTCTCAAGTGTTCGACACGGACTTTGAATCTCAAAATAGGTTTTTTATGTCATCGGAAATTTGCGGGGTGGAGCAGTCTGGTAGCTCGTCGGGCTCATAACCCGAAGGTCACAGGTTCAAATCCTGTCTCCGCTACCAATTCTATTTTTTGAATTGGTGATGTCTAAGGCGGCTGTTAAGCTGCTTTTTTCATGCCTATTTTTGACTCCTGCTAAATCCATTTTCCAAAAGTGTAATGAGGGGTTAAATATAATAATTTATTTCTCTTATTCTCTGCATTCTTAATATAATTGCGCTGTTAACCATCTAAATTTCTATGCAGGTTCTCCGCATATGTCCATTCATATGCCTGCATAACTCGGTTGGTGCGAATTAATTTTTACCCATTGATGTGGGCTTCGCATTCTTAACCACGGCCTTTGATTGCCGACGCTATCCCGACCTCCGACTTACCACCGGACGGAAACGGAATAACCCGCTTGATCCTTTACGGACAACGGAAATAGCACCTCGACTTAATTTTTTCTGTTTTATTTGGCCATGTAAAAAACATGGCCGCCTTCTATTTTCGGAGAACTAATGAAAGAATTCTCAAAGCGGAGAACCGACGCCGTTAAAGGCCTGCGCAGATACCGTTTTCTTTTTCCGCCTAAAAATAAATATTGTCTTGTCGGCTTGAAACGTCATCCGGATAACTGGCAATTAGTTGTCCTGACGCTGTGCCGAATCTACAACTGCTTCCATTCCACTAAAAACAAGTGTTGTTCAAGAGAAACCTCTGAAAGCAGAAAAAAGTTTTATATGAAGTTTTTTAAATATGCCGCTAAAGAATTTCGGATTGATCCCCGCCAGCTAAAAACGGAGCACGTCGAAGCCTATTTCCATCACAAAATCACCGAACGGCTGAACCGGGGAGTAGAGCCGAAGGTAATCGCTAAGAGAATAGACAATGAACTCAGTCATTTGAAATTCTTTGCTTGGTGGATTTCAAAACCCAATTGCATTCCGAAGTTCTCGAAAATCATGAAAGCGGAAACGTTTCGTCTGGAAAACTGCCCGATGTCTAACTTCCGCAGCTCCCATACCGATACTTCTGCACTCAGGAAGAAAGTTAACGACGCATTCAAAATCAATGATTACTTAGGCGTCCAAGTGATGGCCATGGCTTATTTCGGACTTCGTCCGGCCGAGTCGGTCAGCCTTGAGCATCAGGAGTCTTTCTGTTCCGAAGGCGGACGTCCTTTTATCCATGTGCTGAAAGGGTCAAAAGGCGGAAAGCCGAGAAAAATCCTGATGAAAACCGTTGATCAGCACGACGCCTTCGAACAGCTCAGCTCTTTTTGTACAGAAAAGGGTATTGAACTCTTTCGTAATCCTAACCTATCGGTGCAAGAAGCCCTAAGGCTTCAAAGAAAGCAGCTCGTAGAGGAGTTGGGACTTTCAAAAGAAGTTTTTGAAGGATCTGCCTATTCAATGAGACATTCTTTTGCTTCGAGAATGATGGACGGTTATAACCCAAACGGCGAAAGGTCCTCATTGGAAGTCTCTGAAGATCTTGGACACCATAGAACTGAGGTGACGGCTGTTTATGTCGGTAACATGGAACGCGCCGGAGAAGACACTATCCCAGGATTATTAACCGCATTGGTCTCAAATCCGATGCATTCAAGCACGGAAGACAGACTCAAAATGTTCTTTCGTGAGCTTCTTGTCTCTCATACATTCTTGGGTTTCTCGCTTCTGTTTTGGTGTGCGTATACCCATAACGAAGGTCGGGATTTGGAGGCATTGGCCGCAAGAAAGCAAGCGATTTTGGGAAAGAAACGCAATCTCTATACCGAAGAGGTATTGATGGAAAAACTTTCATCGATAAGTACGAAGTCGACCGCCGAACAGTTCCTGATCCAATTCAACCAGTGTTGTCCGGCTGATTGGATCGAGAAAAACGTGATGGCGCCGTTCGATGCCAACTTGTTTTTCAAATAGTGAAAAATGGCAGATTTGCCGATTTTTTCCCGCTGAGAGGCCTAAATTTTCTAAATATAGTATCAATTAGGGAAACTACTTATATTCCTCGTCAAACCCATGTAAATCAAAGGTTTGGAAAGGGTGTAAGCAGCTAAAATTTAGATAAAACAAATAGTTGAACACAATTTTCTAGGCGGAATTTACAAATTTCAGGTAGAATCCCTGATGTCGAAATAAATCGAGATTAATTGTGTTTAGTAAGTTAGAGAAAAAGACAGTTCGTCACATGATGGAATCTGTCGGACTGATCGCCCTTGGTTACATTATTGCGGTTGCCGGCGCCGAAAGTACAGCCGTCATTATTGCAGGCCTCTTAGTTATGTTGGCCGGTTGGTTCTTCCTGATTCGCTCAGGACACGGAACGCTCCATCCGAAAGCAAGACAAGTTGCGGCAGCCAGACAAGTCGAAGAACAAAAAGTCATGGCAGGCGCTGCGGATTGATGAACATCATTCCATTCGAGCTCGAGTAAATCTCGGGCTTTTTTATTTTCGGACTCTGACGACCCAATGTAAACTTCTCCAAAAGAAATCAAAAAATTCGCTTCTCTGGAGAAAAACAGAAATTCGAAAGGAGGAGGCGCTTCCTCCCCTGCCTGAAGGCAGGGGTCTCCGCGCCTAAATTTGATGAAATTCACTGTCGTCATCGATAACTATTGCGCTAAGTCAGGCATGCTCGCTGAATGGGGCTATTGCAGCCTTTTAGAGACAGAGCATGGCAACGTGATGATTGATACCGGCGGAACCGGTCATGTTTTAAGACACAATCTCGACTTTCTCAAAATTGATCTCAAGAAAGTTAAGGCTTTAGCCCTTTCTCACAGCCATCACGACCATATCTCGGGCCTCTTGGATATTGTTTTCAGCTGTCCTGGGATTCCGATCTACGCCGGTAAAGGCATCGAGATTGAGAGAAGAGGAGATGCCGATGCATCAAGAAGAAGCGGCGGCGTGCCTGTGGGTCATTTTCCTAATGCACACCTCATCGAGGATTATGTAGAAATCGTGCCTGGCGTATATGCCTTCCGAGTCCCTGAGCAAAATCGCCGTTCTCAATATGTTTGCTGCCGCAACATGTGGGAAGTTGCTCCTGACGGGCAAATTATTGCTGACCGCTTTGAAGACGATGTCTCCTTGGCGGTAAAAGGAGAAAAGGGCTGGAGCTTGCTGCTTGGCTGCGCACATGCGGGATTACCGAACATTATGCAGAGAGCAAAAGACTTGTTTGCCATCGAACGTCTGCACATGGTTGTCGGAGGCTCCCACCTTTGCGGTGTCGATCCTGAAGATTACGGCGTTTGGTTTGATCGACTGGCTGAGTTTCCTGTCGAAAAATGGCGCCTGAATCATTGCACGGGATTTAAAGCCGCGGCGGCCATGGCTGCTAGATTCGATGATGTTGACTGGGCCGGTGCGGGCTGCCGCTACGTACTCTAATTCACGAAAAGGAAGCGAAAATGATCAAGCAATTCATTGCGGATGCCTTCACAGATAAGATTTTTCACGGAAATCCTGCCGCCATCTGCCTTCCTGAACGCTGGCCGGATGACAAACTGATGCAGGATATTGCTTCCGAGAACAACCTCTCGGAAACGGCTTTTGTGGTGAAGGAAGACAGCGGCTGGAAACTTAGATGGTTTACGCCGGGCGGCGAAATCGATTTGTGCGGGCACGCAACACTGGCTACTGCATTCGTGCTAATGAACTTTGTCGAGCCTGATCTAACCGAGGTTCAATTTTCCACGCTCAGCGGAAAACTTTCCGTAAAGAAAAAGAACGATCTCTACGAAATGGATTTTCCGGCGTACGAACTTAAGAGAATTGAGGTCACTGAAGCAATGGAAAAGGCTATCGGTTGTAAGCCGTTAGAAGCCTGGATCGGCCGTGACTTAGTTTGTGTACTTGAAAACGAGGATCAAGTTATCCAAGCCAAACCAGATCTTGAAAAGGCCAAAGCTTTAGACGGTTTACTTTTGCACATAACTGCCAAAGGAAAAGACAAGTACGACTGCGTGAGCAGGACGTTTGCACCGAAATTAGCCGTAGACGAAGATCCGGTATGCGGATCCGGCCATTGCCACTTAGTGCCGCTATGGTCGGAAAAGCTTGGAAAGAAAGAGATATTGGCCTACCAGACTTCTTCTCGAGGAGGCGTCCTTTACTGCGAGCTTGACGGAAAGCGGGTCAAACTTGCAGGTAAAGCCGCCCTTTATTCTCGCGGAGAACTGTGCATCGAAGTCTATAGAGCTTCAATGCAAACCGGAGTTTGCCGTCTGTATACGATTTGATCTGCTGCTTAATTTAGATCGTGTACATGACGGCAAAATAATGCGTGACGCTTCCGCCTAAGACAAATAAATGCCAAACCGCATGGTGATAAGGAAGTCTTTGCCAGTTATAGAAGATCGTACCGAAGGAATAGAGCAGACCTCCGGCTACAAGCAGGACTAAGCCAGTGACGGGCAGGGCTTCTACAACCGGTTTAAAGGCAAACAGAACCAGCCAACCCTGAAAGAGATACAGGAAGGTGTTAAGCTTGTCGCTTTTCTTCATCAGCCAGGGCTGGAAAATAATACCGAAGGCAGCAATAATCCAGCAGGCCGTGCAAATCGTGATGCCGATCCAATTCGGCATCAGATTCAGCATAAAAGGCGTGTAGGTTCCTGCGATCAAAAGAAAAATGCAGGAGTGGTCAACATACTGGAGCGCCTTTTTGGCTCTGACGTTCGGTATAGCGTGATATAGTGTACTTGCTAAATAAAGAACGATCAGAGAAGACCCGAAAATACTAAAAGTAGTTACAGCCAAAGCATTTCCGTGCCGGATTCCGTAAAGAATTAAGAAGACAAGTCCCACTATGGAAGCAACGACCGCCAAGCCGTGGGAAATAGCGTTGGCAATCTCCTCACCGCAGGTGTAAAACTTCTCCTGCGTTCTCAGAAAACCTGAATAAGTACAGTCCATTCTTATCTAGTCGGTTTCTTTCGAAACCGCCTCCCTTATGTCTGATTGTTAATCCCAATATAAAAGTCTCCGAGATCCCTAACGAAAGTAAAAAAGCTGACTTTGTAACAAAGCTATTCACAGCGAGGCAGATAGGCAAAACTCGTCTTCTGCCTCAGGCGCATGAACTGGCAATGGGTTAAGATTTCTGAATCCTCTAATACACAAGGAGATTTTTTGTGAAAGTTTTTGCTCAGAACAGAACAGCAGCTTTTGATAAGAGGGCAGTTATTAAGTGTGCTGCCGCTGTTGCTCTGTTAGTTGCTGCGTCTAAGGTTTCTTTTGCGATCGGTCCTGTTCCTCTAACCATGCAGACATTTGCCGTCGCTGTCGTCGGCGCTTGGCTCGGAACACGCCAGGGCGTCGCCGCTGTTATCGCATACTTAGCCCTCGGTTTTGCAGGTCTTCCCGTTTTTGCCACGCCGCTTTGCGGCCCTGCCGCTTTGATGGGTCCGACTGCCGGTTACTTAGTTTCTTTCCCAATGGCCGCTGCCATCAGCGGTTTGCTTGCTGAAAGAGGCTGGACAGGCAAACGTGTTTTTGCTTCCTTCATCAGCCAGTACGCCGCCAATATTTTTATTGTCGCTTTCGGCGCACTCTGGCTTTCTGCTTCCATCGGCGTAGAAAAGGCTGTTCTGGTCGGCTTTGTGCCCTTTGTCATCGGCGCCTTGCTTAAGGCAATCCTTGGCACCGCAGTTCTGTATGCAAAAGAATTAAGCAGCAGACAATAATAAGAATATTCCTTGAAGGCATAATCCGGAGGTATTAATCTTCGGATTTTTTTATGCTTATTCAAGAGGTTGGCTTGTATCACATTACTCAGGGTTTTTTCTTATGAACTTTGGGATGTATCCCAATCCTGAGCTAAGTCTTAAATTTCACATATCGAAACAATCAATGTTTCGAATCACCTCGATCACGGAGAAAACATATGAAAGTTAAGACTCTTTTGAGCTTTGCCGCAGCACTCTGCTGCGCAGCCGCTTTCAGCATGAGCGCCCAAGCTCAGTTGAAAAATTCGCCGATGCATGCCAACCTTCCTGACAATGCAACAACAAAAGATTGCTTGGTTTGCCATCAGTCCTATCAGGCTGTAGCTCAAAAAACAGCCAAGATGAATCCGAATCCTCACAGCAACCACCGCGGTGAACAAAACTGCACCAACTGCCATAGCGTTAAGGGCAAACCGCACCTCGAATGCAATGACTGCCATACATTCGCAATCAAGATGAAAGGAGAATAATAAAATGACAAGCGTATCTCGTCGTACTTTCCTTGGAACAGCCGCTGCTGCTTCCGTTAGCGCTGTCGCCGCTCCTGCAATGGCTGCTTCCACTTCCGGAAACAATCTTCCTGCCAAATGGGATGACACAGTTGACGTCGTCGTCTTGGGCTGCGGCGGTGCCGGTATGATGGCCGCCTGTCAGGCACACGATGCCGGCGGTAAAGTTGCCGTTTATGACGCAGGTCAGTCTCCCTTCCATACAGCTACCAACCTCTGCGGCGGCTTGTTCACAGCTTGGGGTTCCAAGATGCAGAATGCCGACCCCGAAGGCCGTAAAGACTCCTGGCAGCAGTTCGCCGAAGACATCATGGCTTATGGTAACTACATGAGCTTGAAGGAACCGGTTTACTGCTTCGCAAAGAACTCCGGCAAAGCATTCGACTTCCTTGAAGACGCCGGTCTTGCCAAACATCACCTTGAACCGTATGCCGGCCACAGCCGTCTGCGCGCTCACCGTCAGGACTCTTTCAAGGGCCGTGACTACATTGAAGTTCTGGTCAAACAGCTCGACAAGCGCGGTATCAAGATCAACCACGGTATGGGCGTTACCAAGTTCTACTATGACCCGGCTACTAACACCGTTGTCGGCGTTCAGGTAGGTGAAGGCGACAAAGCCAAGAACGTCAAGGCCAATAAGGGCGTTATTATGGCTACCGGCGGTATCACCGGCACACCGCAGTCTCTGGACCGCTGGGTTCCGAGCGTTGCAGGTAAGGGCGTTGCCATCGGCGGTCCGAAGAATGACGGTACAGCTATGATGGTTGCTGTTCGCGACGTCGGCGTTCCTCTGTCTCACATGCAGTACATCGCTTCTTATCCCTGCGGTATCGTTGTCAACGGACGTAACGGCCCGTACTGCCGCTGGTGGTTCATCACCAATAACGGCGGTATCTTGGTCAACAAGAACGGTCAGCGCTTCATTACAGAAAAAGAAGGTATCTGCCACGTTACTCCGTCCCTGGCTTCTCAGCCTGACGGCTGCCACTATGTCCTCTGCGACCAAGCCGGTTGGGACCGTACCCTCAGCAAGATCAAACTCGGTGCTTTGATCGGTCTGCCGAGCTGGCCTGCCGAACGTGTTGAAGCAGAATTCAAAGTCGGTAAGAACCTCTGGAAATGCGATACTCTTGAAGAACTCTGCCAGAAGTCCGGTATGAACCTTGACGGTCTGAAGAAACAGATCGCCACATGGAACGAAGCAGCTAAGAACCATAACGACCTGCAGTTCGGCCGCAGCGACAAGGATATGTATCCTCTCGGCAAAGGCCCGTACTACATGATCCGTATGGAACCGTGGAACAACCTCTCCTGCGGCGGTGTTCGTGTTAACGAAGACCTCCAGGTTCTGGGTTGGGACATGAAACCTGTTAACCACTTCTATGCAGCCGGTGAAACCGTTGCCGGTGTTCACGGAGCCTTCTACTGCGGCGGTAACGCCTGCGGCTTCGCTCACACCTCCGGTTGGGTTGCAGGCCAGAAGGTTATGGGCAAACAGATCGGTTAATTCTCCTGTGATCTGACGAGAGAATGGGGCGCCGCAAGGCGTCCCTCTCCGATAATTTGGATGGGAACGGCGTCTTCGGGCGCCGTTTTTTGGTGTGCTCGGCATGAGCATTCTCTATAGGGTGAAAGTCCCGAGTCTGCCCGCTAGTGGGAAAGACTAGCGAAC